>Ga0209542_10010768_pt1 | contig 16404 bp, 15 predicted proteins | sample RifCSPhighO2_01_FD_184028 | JGI IMG/M metagenome (GOLD analysis project Ga0209542, IMG submission 184028) | Soil microbial communities from Rifle, Colorado - Rifle CSP2_plank highO2_0.1 (SPAdes) (version 2) | ecosystem: Environmental > Terrestrial > Deep subsurface > Rock core/Sediment ...
GAACCGAATATCCGGGAGATTATTCCTTTTCCAAAAACCGGTGATGCGCGCGACCTAATGATGGAAAGTCCATCGGAAATTGATCAAAAACAGTTAAAAGAATTACACGTAGAAGTTAAAAAGTAGGAGGGATGAAATTTAAGATTCATATACTGACAATTTTGGTTAGTGCTTTGACTGTTTTGAGTTTTTATTTGGTTATGACCGATGTCGTCCCCGCCCCTTACATTGCTCAAGCCAATCAAGGTCGAACCTTAAGCCATGAATCGGCCGCTTTTATTTTACCCATCTCTGAGCCAACCTATTTTCCTATCCGCGATACGGCGGTGGCGGTTCCGGAACTAACGGCTAAATCTTTTCTTATTTACGATACCAAAAATGAAAAAATTATTTTTAGCAAAGAGCCCGGCCGAATTTTGCCGATTGCTTCCCTAACTAAATTACTGACAGCGGTAATCAGTCTGGATTATTTTAGTTCTCAAGAAATTATTACCATGACTGGTGATTCGTTAAATGCCGACGGGGAGGGAGCCGACTTTTACCTTCAGGAGCAGATTTATTTTAAAGATTTGTTGGGGGCGATGCTGGTCAAATCTTCCAATGACGCGGCTTTGGCCATCGCCAAAGCGCTTGAGCAAAAAACCGGAGAAAATTTTATTGGTATGATGAATCGAAAAGCCAGGCAGATCGGTATGGCCGAATCCCACTTTCTTGATCCGGCCGGATTAAACGATGAGGGCTATGCCACGGCCAGAGATTTAATGCGTTTGGTACGGTATGCTAAAAATTATCCCGAGATCTGGCATTTGCTTAGTTTACGGTCTCTGGACATTAATTCGATTGACAGAAAATTTGCTCATCATTTTGAGAGTACGAACAAATTGTGGCCAAGCATGCCCAACTTAAAAGGCGGAAAGACCGGCTATACAGATGGGGCTTTGGGTTGTATGATAGCGGAAGAAAATCTTACCGAACCCGATTCATCTTTAATCATTATCGTGCTTGGTTCGGCTGATCGTTTTACAGAAGTTAAAAAATTAAGCGACTGGAGTAAAATTGCTTTTAGATGGCGCTAAGAATGAAACTACTTCATTCTTAGCGGGAATTTTAGTTCGAGCTCCTGCGAGAACGTATAAAAATTCCCAAAACAATATTATGTCAGATCAAATTATATCAGTTTTCAATGTAGTGAGAATTTTAGGCATCGCCACCATTTCTTTTTTTGTGGCTATTTTGATTACGCCCATTTGGAGCAAGATCCTTTTTAAATATTTCAAACCCGGCAAAGAAATAGAGCGTCCTAAGAATACTTTTTGGGGTCCCACTCCCATTTTTAACGCTCTTCATAAAGATAAAGCTGGCACCCCCACCATGGGTGGAGTGATTGTTTGGTTGACGGTGGCGGTGATAACCTTAGTAGTTTGGATTTTCTCCCATTACTTTGACGGTTTTTGGAGCCGTTGGAATTTTCTTTCTCGGGGTCAAACTTTTTTGCCTCTGGGAGTTTTAATTATGGCCGCTTTGCTGGGTATGGCGGATGATATTCTCGGTATCTTTAAAAAAGGAGGAATCAGGTGGCATCGTCGTCTTTTGTTGCACCTTTTGGTAGCGGCGGTCGGCGCTTGGTGGTTTTATTTTAAGTTAGATTGGGACATTATCAATATTCCTTTTTTGGGAGATTTTGCGATTGGTCTTTGGTACATCCCTATTTTTCTTTTCGTAATTGTAGCTACCGCTTTTTCGGCTAATGAAACCGACGGCCTTGATGGTCTGGTGGGAGGAGTTTTTCTTACTTCTTTTATGGCTTTAGGAGCCATTGCTTTTGTCCAAGGGCGGACGGATTTAGTGATTTTTATTGCCGCTATTATTGGGGCCTTGGTGGCTTTCTTGTGGTTTAATATTTATCCGGCAAAATTTTTTATGGGAGACACGGGGGTAATGGCTTTAGGATTTGTGCTGGGAGTGGTAGCGATGTTAACTAACACTTTTTTGCTTTTGCCGATTATCGGCATTGTGATGGTCATTGAAACTTTATCGGTAGTTGTTCAAACGATTTCAAAAAAAATTCGTAAGAAAAAAATCTTTCTTTCCACGCCTATCCACCATCATTTTGAGGCTTTGGGCTGGCCGGAAACCCAAGTCACGATGCGTTTTTGGGTGATCTCGGCGATTGGGGCGATTTTGGGCATTATTATCTTTTTAGCCGACTCTAAAATCCCACCTCTTAATGTTTTTTTCTAGCGGCTCTAACAGCAAGGCCATTGTCATTCCGGTTTTTGTTCTGGCTTTGTTTGGTTTGGCCATGCTTTCTTCGGCCGGGGTGGTTGACGGTCAGCGCCGGTTCGGTTCAGGGTATTATTATTTTCTTCACCAGCTTCTTTACGGCTTTTTACCAGGCTTATTGCTTTTTTGGATTTGTTCCAAAATCAAATACAAATTTTGGAAAAAATTGGCGGTGCCCTTGCTGGTTATTTCTTTGGGGTTTTTGGTGGCGGTTTTTCTTCCCGGAGTGGGTTTGGCGGCGAGAGGAGCGATGCGCTGGATGCAAATCGGTTTTCTGAGTTTCCAACCTTCCGAAGTTTTGAAGCTGACCTTAATTATTTATTTTGCGGCTTGGTTTAGCGGCCGAAATGAAAAAGTGAAAAGCTGGTCTTACTCCGTGGTGCCGTTTTTGGTTATTTTGGGTTTTGTCGGCGCTTTATTAGTCAAACAGCCAGATGTGGGAACTTTGAGTATTGTAGTCATGATTGCTATTGCCATGTATTTTTTGGCGGGGGCGGAAAAAAAGCATTTTGCGGGGTTGATGGCGTTGTTGGCGGTGGTTTTCTTTTTGTTGATTCAATTTGCCCCTTATCGTCTGAATCGTTTTTTGGCTTTTGTGAATCCCTCTGCGGATCCGCAGGGTATTGCCTATCATGTTAATCAGGCCAAACTAGGCATCGCTCAGGGAGGTTTGCTTGGAGTAGGCTTTGGTCAGAGCCGACAAAAAATTAATTTTTTGCCCGAGCCGGTGGGGGACTCTATTTTTGCCATCATCGTAGAAGAGCTTGGTTTGTTAGGCGGGACTTTTTTGCTTGGAATGATTTTGTGGTTGTCATTGATTTTAATTAAAATAAGCCGGCAAACCAGTGATCGTTTTGCTCAGCTTTTTTTACTTGGATTGACTGTTTGGATCGCCGGTCAAGCTTTTATTAATATCGGCGCTATTTCGGGCCTGGTTCCTTTAACCGGTATTCCTTTGCCTTTTATCAGTTATGGAGGAACTTCACTGGCTATTTTACTGACTGGCTTGGGCATAGCCTCCAACATTGCCAATCACAGCTAAAACTTTCCCACAACAAACCTGCTAAAAATAAAAACCGGTTTTACCGGTTTTTATTTTGTGGCACTTTTGTTTAAGAGTTGAGTCAGGCGGGATTTGTAGCGGCTGGCGGTGTTTTTTTTGATGACACCTTTTTTAGCTGCTTTGTCTACGGCTTTATAAACCGTAGGCAGAAGATTTTTAGCTTTATCTAAACTTTTAGCCACGATTTCTTTGCGGAATTCTTTGACTGCAGATTTAAACTTCCTCTTAAAAGAGAGGTTTTCTAAGTTTCTTTTCTTTGATTGTCTCAAGGCTTTCTTGGCCGATTTTGTAATTGGCATTATAACTTGGTATTAAGTTTTTAGATATTAACATTAATTTCTATTTTATGCAAATAAAAAGGGGACTAACCCAGTCCTCGCCGGACTTGTCCCCGTGGGCCATTCGGAAAAATGCTTCATGTCCGTTCCCAGACACGGAAACCAGGCCCAATGGTGAATCTCCTGGTTATCTTGTTGTCAAAGGATGATTGTAGTGCAAAAACCTTCTTGACTAATAGAGCTTAGCAAACTAACTTGAGAATGTCAAGTTGATAGAATTTTTTAAGTTAAACCGACCAATTTTGGTGCGGACCAGCTTTTCCAAATACCCCCCGGTTTTAAGGGTTCGGCCTATATCGCTGGCCAAAGAGCGGATATAAGTGCCGGAAGAAACTTTGGTTTCTATTTCCAAATAAGGCCAGCTGTACTTCAAAATTTTGAGAGAATAGATTTTTACTTTTCGTGGTTTTAAATCCGGTTTAATTCCTTTTCTGGCCAACTCGTAAGCTTTTTTACCGGCAATTTTGATAGCCGAAAAAGCGGGTGGAGTTTGTTCGATTTCCCCTTTAAAGTTTTTTAAAGCTTCTTGAATATCTTTCTTGTTTGGCTTGGTTAGTTTTTCTTTCTCAATAATTTTTCCAGTTAGATCGCCACTGTCTGATTCTGCTCCTAATTTTATAGTGGCTCGATAAGTTTTATCCCGTTTTAAAAATTTTCCCAACTGTTTAGTATATTCTCGGCCAATAGCCACAATCAAAACTCCTTCCGCAAAAGGGTCTAGCGTTCCAGCATGCCCGACTCGCTTGATTCCGCTTAGCTTTCTAATCTTGTTTACCATATCATGCGACGTCGGCCCCGGCGGTTTGTGTATATTATAAATCCCTGATTTGAGATTTTGCATTATATTTGTGCAGTAGTAGTTACTTCTTTTCAAAACATGACCGAGCGTTAGTAAATCCAGGATGATTGAGGAAATAAAGACCTGATAACAAATTAGGAGGGAGGGCTCGACCCGGTTCCTGATTTTTATCAGGCTTTATGACGAAATCAGCCCACAGCGATTCCTCCGCCTTGTGGCTCCGCTAAAGCGGAGCCGGCGGATGAACCTTCGACGAGCAGGATTTACTCCCAAGGGAATATTTGAAAAGAGTAACTACTGCGAAGCAAAAACTATACTCGCTTTTTTAATTCCTTAATTTGTTCGCGAATAATCATCGCTCTTTCAAAATCCAACTTTTTAATGGCCCGGTCAATTTCTTTTTGCAGATTAGTTAACTGTTGGCGGGCGGAGTTGAAGCGGGAAGTTTTAGATAAATCATAGCCGGCATAAGTAGCAGTTTTAGAAAAGGCCGGCAGATCGCTAATTGAAATTTCTTTGATAATGGTGGTGGGAGTGATTTTGTTTTTCAAATTATATTTTTCCTGCGCTTTTCGGCGGCGGATTGTTTCGGCCATAGCTGCCTGCATTGATTTGGTGGTTTTGTCGGCGTACATAATAATGTGCCCATCGATGTTGCGGGCGGCGCGGCCCATGGTTTGGATTAGAGTGGTAGCATTGCGCAAGAAGCCCTCTTTGTCGGCGTCAAGGATGGCAATCAGAGAAACTTCCGGCAGATCTAAGCCCTCACGGAGCAAGTTGACTCCTACAATAACATCGTAATTTCCCAAACGTAAATCACGAATAATTTCCAGACGCTGTAAGGTTTTAATTTCGGAATGGATATAATTTACTTTAATATTTTCATTGGCTAAATATTCCGTTAAGTCTTCGGCCATTCTTTTGGTTAAAGTGGTTACCAGGACCCGCTGTTTGTTAGCGGTTCTTTTTTTAATTTCTTCAATAAGGTGTTTAACTTGGTTTTCGGTGCGGACTATTTCAATAGTGGGATCTAGTAAACCGGTCGGGCGGACTAACTGTTCTGTGATGCCGTTTTTGCCGGATTTTTTTATTTCAAAAATTTTAGGGGTGGCCGAAACATAAATAACTTGCTTAAATTTCTTGGCAACTTCGTCGAATTTCAAAGGGCGGTTATCGATGGCCGAAGGCAGACGAAAACCATGGCGGATCAAGGTTGATTTACGGGAGTGATCACCATGAAACATACCCTGCAGTTGAGGAATAGTAATATGCGACTCGTCAATAATGGTTAAGAAATCTTTTTTAGTTTTAAAAAAGTCAATTAAAGTAAAAGGCGGTTTGCCAGGCTGGCGGAAATCTAAATGACAGGAATAATTTTCAATGCCATGGCAGTAGCCGGTTTGCTTGATCATTTCTAAGTCGTATTCGGTACGTTCTTTGAGACGAAAAGCTTCTTCGGTTAAGCCCTGTTTTTTTAGTTTGGCCGTATGCTTTTCCATTTCGCTTTTAATATTACTTAAAGCCAAAGCCAATTTGTTTTGGGGCGCGATCCAATATTTGGCCGGGAAAATTTTAGTGGAAAGCAATCGCTCGAATTTTAGATCGTCGAATTCTAAATTATCCAAATCAATATTTTCCGCTTCGCTGATTTTTTGTATTTTATTATTGAAAAATTTTACCTTTAGTACTTCGTTTCCGGTGGCTGGAATAATTTCAAATTCCTCTCTTGTCTTGCGAAATTTTCCTCTTTTCAATTCTACATCAGGAGCATACTGCAAACGCAAAAGATGCCGATTGAACTCAGTAGCGCTCATTTTTTGTCCTTCAAAAATATCTAAACTCAATTTCTCGTATTCTTCGGGAGAACCCAAGTTGTAAATACAAGAAACTGAAGCGACAATAATCACATCGTCTCTGGTTAGCAAAGCTTGAGTAGCGGCGTGGCGTAAGCGGTCGATTTCTTCATTAATTCGCGAATCTTTTTCGATATAAGTATGGGTGTGGGGAATGTAGGCCTCCGGCTGGTAGTAGTCATAGTAGCTGACAAAGTAGTGAACAGAATTTTTTGGAAAAAATTCTTTAAACTCTTGATAAAGTTGGGCGGCCAAAGTTTTATTTGGGGAAATTACTAAAGTTGGTTTTTTTACATTGGCAATGACATTGGCAATGGAGAAAGTTTTTCCGGATCCGGTTACTCCCAAAAGGGTCTGATGCTTCAGGCCTTTTTTAAGTCCTTGGGTGAGTTGGGCAATAGCTTGCGGCTGATCTCCGGTTGGTTTAAATTTTGAAGTTAGTTTGAACATGAAGGTTAATTATGCAACAATTTAGCTATGATATCGTACTTATCCGGCACAATTGAGGCAGTTTTAGACAATGCAGTGATTGTTAGTACTGGCGGAGTGGGCTATAGGGTGGTATTGCCAGAAAGAGTTCATGGTATTCTATCAAAAGTAGGCTCGAAAGTCAAGCTATTTATTTATCCGAATTTTAACACACGAGAGGGTACTTTTGAGCTTTATGGGTTTGAAAAACAAGAGGAATTATCTTTTTTCAGCCTCCTCCTGACTGTGTCTGGGGTAGGACCAAAATCGGCTCAGGGCATTCTTTCCTCGGTTGATTTACCTACTCTATCACTAGCAATTGTGAAGGGTGATCACGACTATTTGCGAAAGCTTTCCGGAATCGGACCAAAAACCAGTCAGCGGATAATTTTAGAACTGAAAAGCAAACTGCTGGAGAAAAATTTTGGAGCAGGAGCGGATAGAGATTTAAATTCCGAAGGCGAAGCAATCGATGCCTTGGTTTCTTTGGGCTACACCGCTTACCATGCTCGAGAAGCGATAAAAGCGGTAACGGCGGAAGCAAAAACATCGGAAGAAAAAATTAGACAGGCTTTAAAAATATTAGCTAAAAAATGAAAACATTTTTGCAATCCAAAGAGTGGTTTGATTTTCAAAAATCTCTTGGCAGAGAAGTTTTTTTCTATAATCAAGGCGGGGTAGAAGCAGGGATTATCAAATTGCCACTTCCTTTTAAAAAGAATTATCTATATATTCCTCATGGACCGAAAATGGATTTTAATCAGATGATAGGCGGCATTGATAACGAAGTACGGAATTTCCTCCAATATCTAAAAAACTTAGCCAAAAAAGAAAAGGCGATTTTTATTAAGGCTGAACCATTAAACGATAGCGTCGCTCAGTTTTTGGCCAAAAATAAATTTAAAAAATCCAAAAAAGAAATTCAACCGCACAAAACTATCATTCTTGATCTGTTAAAATCAGAAGAGGAAATCTTGGAGACCATGCACTACAAGACCCGCTACAATATAAAAGTAGCCGAGAAACATAATATATTGGTTCAATCGAGTTCCGATTTGGATATTTTTTGGAAACTAGTTAAAAAGACAACCGAGAGACAAAAGTTTTCTGCCCATACTAAAGACTATTACAAAAGTTTATTTAATTTTTTTAATAATAAAGAAGGAGCTATTCGCACTAGTTTATACTTAGCACTTTTTGATGGTAAGCCAGTGGCCGGAGCTTTAATGCTGACTCATGGCGATGTGGCTTATTATCTCCATGGAGGTTCGGATTATGAATTTAGAGAAGTAATGGCTCCACATATACTTCACTGGTTTCTTATTCGAGAGATGAAAAAACAAGGTTTTAAATATTATGATTTTGGCGGAAGTGAGGGTACAAAATGGCCCGGGTTAACCCGCTTTAAACTTGGCTGGGGCGGGCGCACGGTGGAGTATCCAGGTTCTTTTGATCTCACCACTTCCTGGTGGTGGCACCAGGCCTATAAGTTAAGTCGAAAGATTTTTAATAAATATTAAGAAGCGCAAATGTTAAACGAAAATAAAAAATTAGAAAAAATATTAAACTTAGGCCGGAAAATAATTCCTCGGCGGCTTTTTCGTGCCGCTCAGCCTTTATATCATTGGGGCTTGGCTTGGGCCGGAGCTTTATTTTACGGTTTACCTTCCAACTCCTTAAAAGTGATCGGAGTAACTGGCACTAAAGGAAAATCCACCACCGTCTTTTTGATTTCCAAAATTTTTGAAGAAGCTGGCCTATCAGTAGCCGCGATTGGTTCACTGGGTTATAAAATAAAAGATAAAGAATGGCCAAACAATTTAAAAATGACCATGCCGGGCCGTTTTCGAGTGCAAAGATTTATGCGTGAGGCCAAAAAGGCTGGAGCAAAATTTGTCATTTTAGAAGTAACTTCTGAGGGAATCAAACAAAAAAGACATTTGGGAATTCGCTTTGATTCTGCGGTACTGACCAACATATATCCGGAACATTTAGAAAGCCATGGTTCAATGGAGAAATATATCCAAGCCAAAGAGAAGCTTTTTCGAGTCACTAAAACTACCCATATTCTTAACGAAGATGAACCTCTTTTGGAGAGATTCAAAAAAATTAAATCCAACAAAACAATTCTTTATGGCTGGCATGACTGGCTAAAGTTGAATCTCCAGACGGCTCTGGAAGGAGATTTTAATAAGTACAATATTTTGGCGGCGGTAACCGTGGCGGAAAATTATGGGATTAAAATAGAAACAATCAGAAAAGCGCTGGAAAAAATTATCGTGGTTCCCGGCCGCATGGAATTTATTAATTCCGGCCAACCGTTTAAGGTGGTAGTAGATTATGCTCATACCCCCGATTCTCTGGAAATGGTTTATTCTTATCTAAAGAAAAAATTACCAGTTGGAGGGAAATTAATTGCCGTTTTAGGGGCTTGCGGGGGAGGAAGAGATAAGTGGAAGAGGCCGGAGTTTGGCCGGATTGCGGCTCAATATTGCGATGAAATAATTTTAACCAACGAAGATCCTTACGACGAAAATCCGGAAGCTATTATTAAAGAGATTGCCGCAGGAACAACTCAAGGTTCGACCTTTTTACAGAACCAAGCTCGAACCTTTAAGCTACAAACTATTCTTGATCGGGCAGAGGCGATTTCCCATGCGCTCCAGTTGGCTAGTCCAAATGATATTGTGGTTATTACCGGCAAAGGTTCTGAAACCACCTTGGCCGTGTCCGGCGGCCAAAAAATACCTTGGTCTGACCGTCAAGTGGTCAACGACCTCTTGATTAAAAGTTCTCAATAGGTTATTTTTTCAGCATCATCTGTTTTTTGAAAATGGAGAAAAAGTTTGGCTCCAGCTAAAGTTCCTGAAGGCCAAATTCCTGTTTTTATTTTTTTTGACGAAAATATGCCCTCAATAAAAGACAAGACCTTTAGTGGTTTGATGAATAGTCAACAATGCAAAATAAACACCATTCCTCTTCCTAATTATTTTAGAGGAAAAAAATATCCTGACCACAAAGTTGTTCTTTGGATGAGAAGAGCGGTTTTACAAGGTTGGTATCAAATTAGAGGTTCATTTTCGGGAGAACAAAAGCCGATTTTCCTTTTTTGCACTACCGACTTAAATTTTATTGAGGATGCTTGGTCGGAAATGGCGGCCATAGAATCTTATAAGGAAAAAAGTTTTGGAGTTTATTATTTTTTAAAAAGTTATACTATTGGTTTTGAACGCGAAGACGAGGAAATACATATTCAAGTTTGTCGCGTTTATCAAAAAAATGGCCGGAGAAAGCATGTTTTGATTAATCAAATTATTCAGCAAGTTCGTGATATTTTAATTTCTTCCCGATTTTCTTAATCAGACCCCCCCCTCGGGGTCTTTTTATTTGAAGTTTTTTGTGTTAAAATTTAACAAATGCCGTCTTTTAATTTTAAAGAAAAGTTGAGGGATCGGTCGGATCAGGCTGAACCGCACGGTTTGCCCTGGATTTTGATTGTGCTTTTACTGGTGCTGCTTTCGGTGGCGGTTTTATATTTTGGCCGTAACAACAGCTACAAGCCTGTTTCGGCTTCAAGCGGCAGTCATTCTACTCCTCGTCCCACCCGTATTTATTCCGTTTTTTACAGCGGGGGCGTGTTTAGTCCCACCAACCTCCGGATTCACGCCGGAGATACGGTTAAATTTCAAAATAACGGTTTTTCGGCCATCAAAATTTCTCCCAATACAGCCAAAGATCAGGAAAGTGGAGTAGGTTTTGAAAATATTGGTGAAATTCACCCGAAAAACTCTTTTGCTTACACTTTTTCGACGGTTGGTATTTTTAATTACCACAACGAAAAAAATCCCAATGAAGCTGGCGCGATCATTATTCGTTAAAGAGGCAATTTTATTCGGGGCAGTTCAAGGACTTGGTCTTTGGACCGCTTTTCGTTTTCTTCACGATCTAAAATTAAGTTATTTGATTCCAAGCGTTTCCACTGAACTGCACCTCAACTTGTTGGATGTTTTTATTTTGGCCGCCTTTATTTCAATTTTTATTTTTTTGGCCAGAAAGAGGGGGAGAATCAGTCAGGTTTTTTTTCGTCTTTTTCTTTGGCTGATTGTCTTTAGCGGAGCGCAGATTATTTTTTCTCTTTTTTTGAGTCCGATTAATACCGCTATTTTTTCTTTGGCCGTGGTTTTAGCTATGGCCTTGATTCCTCGAGTGCTAATTTTGAATGTAGCCGTCATTCTCGGATTGGCTGGGCTTGGCACTGTTCTTGGTTTGAGTATTACCCCTATTGCGGCCGTTTGGATTTTAGCCGTTCTTTCGGTCTATGACATTATCGCTGTTTACTGGACCAAGCATATGGTGCAGATGGCCGAAGGCATGATTGCCTCTAAGGCCATTTTTGGTTTTATTATCCCCACTCATTCTTCTGGTTTTAAAGAAAAACTGTCGGCGGTCCAGCCCGGAGAAAATTTTATGATTTTGGGAAGCGGGGATGTGGCTCTGCCTTTAATTCTCGTTGTCTCAGTAGCCAGAGTTTCTTTTTTACAAGCAATTATTGTAGCCGGTTTTTCCATTCTTGGTCTGCTACTTACGCACTTAATTTTTATTAATCAAAAAGAGCGCCGCCCCATGGCCGCTTTGCCCCCCATCGCCATGCTTTCAATAGTTGGATATCTCATAACGAATTTAATATTCTAGATATGGAGAAACCCGCATTTTTGTATCACGGCTCTGCTCATAAAAATATTGAAGAACTGGAACCGAAAAATCAAAGTGTTAGAGATCTGGAAGAAGGAGAGGTAATTTTTGCCACTCCGGATTTGGCCTTAGCCACAATTTTTATGATCAATAGCAGATTTCAAACTGGTAGTGGTAAATTTAACGACGTGGCTTACTGTTATATAGTAAGTTCAAGAGAAGAATTTATAGAAAAAGATAAAGGAGGCCATATTTATGTTTTACCAAGTGATAGTTTTGAAAATGACCCTCATAAAGGCCTTGGTTTTGATGAGTGGACTAGTAAACAAAAAGTTAAGCCAGTAAAGACTATAGAATATGATTCAACTTTAAATGCGATGATAGAAAACGGTGTGCAAGTTTACTTCGTGGATGAATCTACCCACACAAGAATTGAGCAATCTGAAGACCATGGAAATTCTATTCTTTCTGAATTAGAATCAGAAAATCAAAGACGAGGAATAAATATTAAAAAATTATAACTGCCCCGCTATTTACAAGTTAGAGTATTTTTGGAATTCCCGAGCTTTTTTATTTGCATAATTTTTGTATAATATTTCTATGCGTTTAACTTTTTACGGCGGGGCGATGTCGGTGACGGGGGCGAATTACTTGTTGGAGCATGAAGGCGTGAAAATTCTGGTGGACTGTGGATTATTTCAAGGATTTAAATATGCCGAGGTTTTGAATTACGAAAAGTTTTCTTACGATCCGGCGAAGATTGATTATGTTTTTATCACTCATAGCCACACTGACCATATCGGCCGCTTGCCTAAGTTATATAAAGAAGGATTTCGCGGAAAAGTTTTTGTGGTAGAGCCGACCAAAGAATTAATGCTACGCGCTTTTCCGGATAACTTTAGCCACATGGCCGAGGAGGCCAAAAAAGACAACCACGACCCGCTGTATTCGGTGGAAGATATTGAAAGTGTAATGCAACTAGTAGAAGGGGTGAAGTATCACTCAGGGCTCAACCTTTCTGGGGATTCAAGGTCGAACCTTTCAGCTACTTTTTTTAACTCGGGACATATTTTGGGTTCGGCGATTGTCTGTTTTGAATTTGATTCTAATAAAATATATTTTACGGGAGATTTAGGTAATTCTCCCTCGCTTCTTTTGCCGGATAAAGAATTTGTCCATGATGCCAATTATGCCGTGATCGAGTCTGCTTATGGAAATCGGATTCACGAAGATCGGGCGGAACGCGTGGGAGTTTTAAAAGAGATGGTGGAGTATGTGTTCAAAAATAAAGGCACGCTGATGATTCCTTCTTTTGCCATTGAACGGACTCAGGAGATTTTGTTTGAATTGCATCAGCTTTTTGCCCAAGAAACCATCCCGATGATTCCCGTTTTTATTGACAGTCCCTTGGCTAACAAAATGACCGAGGTTTATAATCGTTTTTCTTCTTATTTAAATTCCGAAGCGCGTTCTCATTTGGGAGAAAAAGGAGGCCTCTTTAATTTTTCTTGCGTGAGGCAGACCGATTCAGTTGAGGATTCAAAAAAAATCAACGAAACGGCCGGACCGAAAATTATTATCGCCGGATCGGGCATGTCCAATGGCGGCAGGATTTTGCATCATGAGAGAAGATATTTGTCTGACCCAAACAGCGCCATTGTTTTTGTGGGTTATCAGGTGGAAGGGAGTTTGGGAAGAAAAATTTTGGATGGTCAGAAAGAAGTAACTATTTTCGGCAAATCTATTTCGATTAACTGTTTAGTCAAAGGCATCGGCGCTTACTCGGCACATGCCGACCAACCGTCCTTGGTAGAGTGGATACGGCAAACAAACACAGAAAACAAACTCAAAAAAGTTTTTGTGGTACAGGGTGAGGAGGAATCCGCCAAAGCTTTGGCGGGGGAAATTGAAAGCGAAATAAAAGTAGAGGCGATTGTACCGAATCAGGGAGAAGTTTTTGATTTGTAAAAATTTTCAGTATAATAACTCTATGGATGAGAAAGATGGACAACTAAATGTGCCGGCATCGAAGTTGCCGGAGGAACCGGCTAAACCGGCGGATGACTTTAGAAATTCTCTTCACTGGAGAGTTTTTCGGATTCTTTCCGAGTTTGTGGATGGCTGGCAATTTTTGGCCGATTTTAAAAAAACGGTTTCTTTTTTCGGTTCAGCTAGATTTCAGAAAGATAATAGATGGTATGGAGAGGCGCGCCGGCTTGGCAAAATGATGGCCGAAGCGGGTTTTGCGGTGGTAACAGGTGGCGGGCCGGGGATTATGGAGGCGGGCAACAGGGGAGCCATGGAAGGCAATGGTGACTCTCTTGGTTTGAACATTAAATTGGAGATGGAACAGCGGATTAATCCTTATGTTAAAGAAAGCACCGCCTTTCATTATTTTTTTGTTAGAAAATTAATGCTTTCTTTCGCGGCCCGGGCTTATGTTTTCTTTCCGGGAGGATTGGGTACTTTAGATGAAGTTTTTGAGATTCTCACCTTAATCCAGACCAAAAAAATCTCAGATAAAATCCCGGTGGTTTTGGTGGGAAAAGAATTCTGGGAGCCGATCAATAAATGGCTTACTGAAGAGATTTATAAGAAAAACAAAGCCATGGATGAGGCAGATCTCAGAATTTTTCATATCGTGGATTCGGCGGAAGAAGCTTATGAACTAATCAAAGACGCTCCGCCACGGGAGGATTGGTACTATTAAAAACTTCTGTGCATGTCGGGCTTACTTAAAAAAGTTAAGCAGACGACCTTTTATTTAGTTAGCACTCTTGACATAAGAGTGCTAATTGTTAAAATGAGCTAAAATAAGCTTATGGATTTTAAAAAACACAATTTGATTGACAAGGAGGGGGAGTTTCCTTTGGTGGCCTTAAAAAATGTGGTCCTTTTTCCAAGGATTGTCATTCCTCTGGTTGTCCAACGGCCTAAGTCGGTGGCTGGTTTGGAAGAAGCTTTGGCCAAAGACGGCCATTTGGTTTTTGTCGCCCAAAAAAATCTCAAAGACCAAGCCGGACCGGCAGATTTTTTTGAATTAGGTACGGTCGGTCGAGTTGTTTCTACCAGCCGTTTAACTGACGGCTCTTTTAATATTAATGTTGAAGGTATCAGTCGGGTAAAAATCAGAGATTTCACTCAAGACGAACCGTTTTTCAAAGCCAAAGTGGAATCGGTCAAAATGGAATATAAAGAAACAGTGGAAAGCGAGGCTCTGGCCAGAACGATTATCGACCAGTTTAAAAAAATAACGGAATCGAAAATGTATCCTTCCGTTTTGCCTAATTTTCTTTTTAATCTTCAACAAATCAAAGACCTGGAACAATTAATCAGTCTGATTGTTATTAATCTAAACTTGGAATTGGCGGATCAGCAGGATATTTTAGAAACGGTTGATTTTGTGGAAGCAATGCGTAAGTTAAATATTTTTCTGACTCGAGAAATTGAGATTCTCGAAGCGGAAAAAAAGGTGGTCAAAGAGACTAAGCGTCAACTGGGCAAAATGCAGAAAGAAATTTTCCTGCGGGAACAACTGAAAAGCATTGAAAAAGAGTTGGGACTGGAAGATGAAAAGGGCGAATATGACCAGTTGCGAACAAAAATTCAAAAAGCCGGTATGCCCAAAGAGGTGGAGGCCAAAGCTTTAAAAGAGCTGGGGCGTTTGGAAAAAATGCCGATGCTTAGTCCTGAGGTTTCTTACTTGCGTACTTACTTGGATTGGCTGGTGGAATTGCCCTGGTCCATATCTACTCGTAAATCAATCGATCTCAAACAAGCAGAAAAAGTTTTAAATAAAGATCACGCCGGATTGGACAAGGTCAAAGAGAGAATCTTGGAGTATCTGGCTGTTCAGAAACAAGTGGGTAAGGTGCGGGGACCAATTTTGTGCTTTTTTGGTCCTCCGGGCACCGGAAAAACTTCTATCGGCCGTTCGATTGCCAACGCTTTGGGCCGGAAATTTGTGCGGGTTTCTCTCGGTGGTCTGCACGATGAAGCGGAGCTGCGCGGCCATCGCCGTACTTATGTGGGGGCTTTGCCGGGCCGGGTCATTCAGGGTATTCACACCGCTGAAGCCAAAGACCCTGTTTTTATGCTGGATGAAATAGATAAAATTGGCCAGGACTTCCGGGGAGATCCGGCTTCCGCTCTTTTGGAGGCGCTCGATCCGGAACAGAATTTTTCTTTTTCCGACAACTACCTGGAAGTTCCTTTTGACTTATCAAATGTGATTTTTATTACGACTGCCAATCGTCTGGATACCATTCCACCAGCTTTGCGGGACCGCCTCGAAATTATTGACTTCCCCGGTTATACTGAAGACGAAAAAATTCATATTGCCAAACAATTTCTCGTTCCCAAATTACTTGAACAGCATGGTTTGAAAACTAAAACCGTGGCGATGGGTGATAAAGTTCTGCTGGATGTGGTCAGAAAGCATACCAGTGAAGCGGGGGTGCGGGAATTAGAACGGAAGTTGGCAACCATTTTTAGAAAAATTACCAGACAAGTGGTGGAAAATGGGCAACAGCTAAAAGTAAACGTCGATAACGAGAAACTTCACAAGTTTTTGGGGCCGGCGAGATATACACACCAAACTGCCGAAAAGAAAGACGAGGTGGGAGTGGTGACCGGTTTAGCCTGGACCCCGGTCGGCGGAGAAGTGCTTTCCATTGAAGCCACTAAAATGCCCGGAAAAGGAAAATTAATTTTAACTGGTCAGTTGGGGGAAGTGATGCGGGAGTCGATTAGCGCCGCTTTAAGCTATGTCCGTTCCAATGCCGACCGTTTCAAAATCAAGGACGATTTTTACAAACATGATATTCACATCCATATTCCTTCCGGAGCGATTCCCAAGGACGGTCCTTCGGCGGGAGTGGCGATGATGACCGCCATCATCTCCCTTTT
>Ga0209542_10010769_pt1 | contig 16403 bp, 16 predicted proteins | sample RifCSPhighO2_01_FD_184028 | JGI IMG/M metagenome (GOLD analysis project Ga0209542, IMG submission 184028) | Soil microbial communities from Rifle, Colorado - Rifle CSP2_plank highO2_0.1 (SPAdes) (version 2) | ecosystem: Environmental > Terrestrial > Deep subsurface > Rock core/Sediment ...
CGTCGTCGAGCCAGTACCAGTTTCGGTGCCAGCGGGTGCCGCCCCAATCGAGGTAAGCGACGAACTGCGGACCCGAGGGAATGCGCCAAGCCGTGAAGACTAGGGAGAACTTCCCCCGAAGCCTTTGAGGAATCTGGTCCTGGAGCTCCAAGATTAAAGTGCCATCCTTTTCGCCAAGGTTCGCGCCAAGCTCCAATGCCCGCTCCACCATCGTGTCGCCCGAGACGTAGCTCTCGCCCTCCTTGAGGAAGGGCACCAGTTCATAGACACGACCGTGGATAGTGAACTCGGTAGAGAGCTGGGGAATTAATTGCGATTCCATTATTATCCTTTCTGGTGTTTTACTTTACTTGACGCGCCGCACCAGCAGACAATGTTCATCCCAACCATTTACAGGCCAGCCCCATGTTTGAACCCAGCGACAGCCGTTACTGTAGAGATAACAAATCCGCCCGTCCGAGGAGATACGCAAGTTCGCGAAGACTGCATGGAACTTATCGCGAAGTTTAAAGGGAATCTGTTCTTGGTGCGCCACAATAAACCTACAATCCTCTTCACCCAAGTTGGCGTCAAGCTCTTGGGCCCGTTTCACCATCACATCGCCCATGACAGATATTTCGCCTTCCTTATGGAAAGGCACAAGCTCATAGACGCGATTGTATACCGTAAATCTTGGAGCAAGCGAAATAAGAGCAGTACGCAATAGACTTGAGAGCCATTCTCCTTTCATGCTGGCTTGTACCAGCACCTTTTTGATATCAACTCCTTCAATTGCCTTTGGAAGGGCGCGAGTGACTATTGACGCTAGTTCCGCAAACTGGCTGAGAGAGGCGGTTCCATGGGTTTCCATGGCGGTTCCTCCTGAAAAAAGAAAACGTTTTTGCCACGCACCTTGAGACCATCTCAAGATTTTTTATTACACATGCACGTTTTGGAAAATGTCAAAGAACAATAATAACTTATATCATATCATAAATAAAAAGTCAAAAAATTGTATTAGTCCAGCTCATATTGGACACCAAGCTATTATTTAATAAATAATCCACAGGCGAAGTTAAATTTAAGCTCCAGTGAAATCTTTTTGTATTGTACCACAGTAGCCAATCCATTAACTTTCTGTTAAACCGGTCTACATTTTCCAGCAATATTTCGTTCCAATCAACAAATTCTTCCTGTATGGTTCTGTTATATCTCTCAACGTGTCCATTCTTGGTCGGCTGTCCTTTGTAGTTCCAATAATGAATAACTTTTTGATTCTCCAAATACTGCATAAAGTATTTATGAAATTCTGATCCATTGTCAGTTTGGACAGCCTTTATCTTGTAAGGAAATACTCGTTCAAGCTTTTTAAAGAAGTCTTTAGCGCTGCCACTGCCATGATCTTTATAGCAGTAGGCAAATGAATATTCTGTTTTAACATCAACGGCAGTAATAATATACCTCTTCATTCCATAGATGAACTTTACAATGGTGTCAATTTCCACTAAATCACCTTGCTCGTTAGCTACAAACTCCTTTGGTTTTCGCTCTTTTTTGCGCGTACTTATGGTTTTGACTTTTCCAAAATGAGAAACTTTTTGTCGATGATGGTATATTTTCTTATCCTTAATTATCCTGCCTATTTTTGACTCTGAATAGATGGGCAATCTATTTTCCTTACAAAAGATATCTAAATTCTTTTTGGCCTTGGCTTTGCCCATATTGGGACATTCTTCCAATCGCAGTCGTTTTATCTCTTTCAATACCAATGGATGGATTTCTCTTTTGTGGTTGCTAACACGAGCTTGAGTTGATGGATTGAGACTTTCAATCTTAAACCCTGAATCAACGTATATTTTCCACCATCCGAACAGAGTTGAGCGCTTAGCTCCGAAAGCATCAGTAGTAGCTTTTAACCCATGTTCTCGCCAAAATTGAAGAATCTTTAGCCTCTGTTTGGCTTCTTTGGTAATCATACGAGTATATTTATGTCCATACTCGTATAGCCTACCAAAACCCCTGCATTTATGGTATTTGAATCTTATTTGCATATATTTAGACTGCTTCGCAGTCCAATATGTGCCTGAACTTATTCAAAAATTGTGAAGGCATATTTCTATTTATGAGATCCCTCGGCATGGCTCGGGATGACCGCGGCGGTTAGATTGCTTCGTCGCTCCCCCGAAAGTTTTCGGGATCGCTCCTCGCAATGACCAAATTTTATTTAATCCGCCCAAGGCGGACGAGGAGTTCGGGTTTCCGCCCAAGGCGGATCAGCCCGCTTCGCTGAATCGAGGCGAGCCTTGGGCTGAAATTCCCCGTAGCGAGCTTTGAAAAATTCCAATTGATACCCCGTCAGCGGGCTTTGGGGTAGTTCATTGTAAGAATAAAAATGAATTTTTTGATTCACGTAAATATGTGTTATTCAATACACGAGATTTTTATGTTCTCTTTCTAAGGCGAGATGGATTGTTTGATTTTCTTTTCTGTTGAAATTGTCTTGACGGCCGGGAGTTTCGCGAACCGTGAAAGCCTTGCGGTCGGCCAAAAGATTCTCTCTTGGCAAATTGAGAAGAGTATCGAGGAGTGAATGAGGGACTCTCGGGAATTATTATTTTTCTGCGGTTTAAAGCCGGCAATGGCGATACCGGAACCGACATGCGGATGACGCGCTCTATTCCTTTTATATCTCCGCGTTGGTTTGGCATAGCGAATGATATAGCGTGTCCCGCCATTCCCGCGCGACCGGTGCGGCCGATGCGATGCACATAATCTTCCGAATTCATCGGCAGGTCATAGTTTATCACAAGCTCAATTCCCGTCACGTCAATTCCTCGAGCAGCGATATCTGTCGCAATGAGAACTCGATATCTTCCGACTTTAAATCCTTGAAGGGCGTCTTTTCTTTGCGAGAGTGAGCGGTTGGAGTGGATTTCCGCAGATGTATGGCCCATATGTCTGACGATGCTTGCTACTTTTCTTGCCTCGTGCTTGGTTCTCATAAAAACAAGAATGCTTCCGCGGTATTCAGAAAGCAGATTTTCCAAGAGATGGAGCTTGTCGCGTTTTTCTACAAAAAAGACTTCTTGGCTGATATCTTTTGCGGCGCTTCCCGCGGGAGCTACTTCCACCCGCACAGGCAGTTTCATGTAGTGCGAAGCGAGCGCGACTATTTCTTTGGGCATAGTTGCTGAAAAAAGCATAGTTTGCCTCTGCGTCGGCATATGCTCAAGCACCCTTTTAATTTGCGGGGCAAAGCCCATATCGAGCATGCGGTCCGCCTCGTCAAGCACAAGGATTGTCATCAAGTTTAAGCGGGCGGTTTTTCTTTCAAGATGGTCTATGAGACGCCCGGGAGTCGCGATAATAACATGGGGATTTGCGCGGAGCCTCTGCAGTTGAATTTCCATTGACTGTCCGCCAATAAGCACCGCGGTTTTGAGCCCAAAAGCACGGCCGATTTTTTGTAATGCTTCATCGGTTTGCAAGGCAAGCTCTCTGGTTGGAGCTATTACAAGCCCTTTTCCGGAAGTTTGCGCGAGTATCTGAAGCATGGGAATTCCGAACGCAAGAGTTTTTCCCGTTCCCGTTTGTGCTATGCCGATTATGTCTTTTCCGCTGATAGCGATTGGAATAGACTGTTTTTGTATGGGCGTAGGGGTTATATAGTTATTCTTTGAGAGAACTTCTATAAATTTTGGCGCAATGCCAAGCCCCATAAATCCATTGTTTGCTGTATTCATAAAAAGGTTATTATTATATCTGTATATCATAGCATGCAAGTTATAAAAAGTCAATAAATTAGACAATTTTTTATAAAAAAATATTAAAATATTGACATTTTTTTGTAAAAATGATATAGTTTTATATTAGATTTTTTGTTCTTTTTTTTGAAAGCTCTTTGAAAAAAATGGAGGATCGTATCATGACTGTTAAGGATATTTTTTCAATGCTCGGCGGCATATGTGCCATTGCCGGTTTTGTTCCTTATATTCGAGCAATTCTGCTCAAACAAACAAAGCCCGCAAAGGCAACGTGGGTAATTTGGGCAACACTGGATACCATTACTTTTTTTGGCATGTATTCAAAACATGCTCTTAACGGACAGATGATCGGTATAGTAACTGGCGTGTGGGTGGTGGTTGTGCTTGCCTTAAAGTATGGCGATCCAGGATGGACAAAGCTTGACAAGTCATGCTATTGCGGCGCGTTTGTTGGAATTATTCTTTGGGTGGCATTTGATAGTCCCGTGATTGGGATAATGATTAGCCTAAGCATCATTTTTTTGGGATCAATCCCGACATTTGTTTCCGCGTGGAAAGATCCATCAAAAGAAAACAAGCTTGGTTGGGCCATTTACTGGTTTTCGTGCGTTTTTACGCTTGCCGCTCTCCCGGGCTGGACTCTTGAAGATGCGGCACAGCCCATTATTTTCTTTTTGATTGAGACTGTAATGATATACATTCTCTTTGTCCGCCCTCGGACGCTCTCTGTGTTGTAGCGTTTACAAACCCCGTTTAGAAATAATCTAAACGGGGGTTTTTTATTTTTTTAGGCTGATTATGGTATAATAGAAATACATAATTATTTTGAATTACGAAATATATTTTTTATCTTATTGGCGCATCTTTTTGTTATCCAGATGAATATCGGGACTCGCAATGACGAAAGATATTTTTTTTACAGTATTAAGAAATAAAATTATATTTATGCAAAAGCATGAAATATCCGTTTACTCAACTCCTACGTGCCAATACTGCAAGCTTACAAAAGAGTATTTGAATTCAAAAAAAATAATATTCAAAAATATAGACGTTACTATTAATCAGGGGGCGGCCGCGGAGATGATTCAAAAAAGCGGACAGATGGGGGTACCAGTGCTTGATATTGATGGAGAAATTATTGTCGGATTTGATAAGAAAAAAATAAATAAGGCGCTGGGTATTTCATGATTTTTTTAAGATTTATATATTTGAACAATTTTACGCGTTATACTGTCATTCCCCCGAAGCTTCGGGGGAATGACAGCAAGCCCATAATTTCTAACTTTATATTTTTTATTTTTAGTATGAAAGAAAATAATTTCTATTCACATTCGCCCGAGTATGTCATTCGGGTGGAAGATAAAAAAATCGGAATGGTAGGCTATCTTGTAATAGATAATACTGCCAATGGCGTTGGAAAGGGTGGAATACGCATGACGCCACAGGTTAGCGAGGAAGAAGTTTTAAGACTCGCGCACACCATGACCTTTAAAAACGCGCTTGCGGATATTCCTTTTGGCGGGGCAAAATCCGGCATTGTTTGGAAGGGAGGAGATGATTTCTTGAAAAAAGAGTTTATGCAGAGTTTTGCAAGGGCGATAAGACCATATCTTATAAAAAAATATATTGCCGGGCCTGATGTCAATACTACCGAGAGAGAAATGCAGTGGTTTGTTGAAGCGGCAGGGGATAGGATGGCGGCTACTGGAAAGCCAAAAGAACTTGGAGGGCTTCCGCACGAGCTGGGAAGCACTGGGTTTGGAGTGGCGCATGCCGCAAAAGTCTCTGCGGAAATTATGGGGTTTAATATCAAAAAGATAAGAGTTGTTGCAGAAGGATATGGAAACGTTGGGAGTTTTGTATGCAAATTTTTACAAGAGATGGGCGCCCGAATCGTAGCGGTCGCGGACAGCAAAAGCGCCGCGTATCTTGAAGAAGGATTGCGATATGATATTCTTTCAAAGATAAAAAAAGAGGGGAAATCGGTAGGAGATTATCCTGGCGCGAAAAAAATAGTACGCGATGATATATTCTCTTTGCCTGTTGATATCCTTATTCCCGCTACGGTGACAGATGTCATACATGAAAATAATTATAAAAATATTCAAGCAAAGATAATTGTTGAGGGCGCGAATATCCCCATGCGAGAGGACATAGAACAAAAACTTTTTGAAAGAGGTATTATTGTGGTTCCTGATTTTGTCGCCAATGCCGGAGGAGTTATTTCATCGTACGCGGAACATATGGGAATGAAAGAAGATGAAATGTTTACAATGGTTGAAGAAAAAATCGTTTCTTCAACAAAAAAAGTTCTGGAAGAATCTTTGCGCCTAAAGGCAAACCCTCGAGTCGTGGCAGTAAAGATCGCCCGAGAAATTATAGAAAAAAAAGAAGCGGAAAGAAAGTATGTATTTCAGTAAGCCTACAATTAGTAAGTATAGAATTTATGGGTTTGGTGTCATTCCGTCCGCCAGCTGGCGGACGGAATCTAGAGATCCTGAATCAGGGTTCAGGATGACACCACAAGGACAAATAACAATAAAATATGTAAAATTATTCAAACAGCATATCCTAAATTAATTAAAAAATATATGAACGATCCAATAGAACAAAATTTTAAAAGCTCAAAGATAATTATAAAAATACTCGGGATGCTTTTATTATCATTGATTATTATTGTTTCCATTGTAAGGGATAGGATAGTGGACAGAGAACAATGGCAAGTGACAGTAAGCGGTACTGGAAAAATTTCGTACGCGCCCGATATAGCGAATGTTCGTTTGGGAGTACAGATTGACAAATCCCAGAATGCGGAAATAGCCCTTGCCGATCTTAATTCAAAAATATCAAAAGCCATGGACGCTATAAAAAAAATTGGTATCGCCGAAGAAGACATACAAACACAGAATTATTCCATATTCCCGCAGTATGATTATGCGGAAGACATTTCAAAATTCGTCGGATATAATGCCAATCAGCAGCTTATAGTGAAGGTAAAAAATCTCGCGAAAGACGCGAATCTCGTAAGCAAGATTATTTCTGAATCCACAAAAGCGGGAGTTAACCAGATTACGGGAATTACTTTTGATGTTTCAAGGCTTGAGGAATTAAAGCAGGAAGCGCGCCTTGTTGCGATAGCTGACGCGAAGAAGAAAGCCCAAAGCATAGCCTTGGCTCTGGGAGTGAAGCTTGGCAATGTAGTGGGTTGGTGGGAGAATCCCGTTCAGGCGCCTGGAGTGCCGGGGCCTTATTATCTTGATGGAAAGGGAGGCGGCGATCAAGCGGCTGTACCAGCCGGTGGACAAGAAATTATAATAGAGGTAGGAGTCAATTATAAGATTCGTTAAATTTTTAATCCGCCCAAGGCGGACGAGGGATAATTCCCCGTAGCGAGCTTTGAAAAATTCCAATTGATACCTCGTCAGCGGGCTTTGGGGTAGTTCATTAAATTTATTTCAGCATTTTTAATGGCCTTTTCAGAAGGATCTTTTGATGGTATTTTTTGCTAAAATTTGATATACTATTTAAAGGTTTACAACTTAAATCTTGAATCTATAACGAAAGGAGGTGAATGTAATGTTGGGACATAATAAATCAATACATTCCATAACTTTTATTTTGCTCATTATTGGAGGCTTGAATTGGTTGCTCGTCGGTATTTTTGGATGGGATATTGGGAGTTATTTGCCAGGCGGCATGCAGGGCTGGGCCGCAAAAATTATTTACATACTTGTAGGACTTTCCGCAATATATGAACTTGCAATGCACAAAACAACCTGCAAACTGTGCGAGGCAAAGATGCAGAAACCACAAGGAAATATGCCTTCAGGCAATATATAATTTTACATTGGCAAGATCTTGATATTAAAATCTCCCCTTAAGGAGATTTTAATATTTTTTTACATTATTACACGACATTATTACGACGGTAGTTTATCACCACACAAATACGCAGAAACAGTGATGGTGTTGGAGAATAAAAAACAGCGTGTTTTACATAGTAAGCTTGAGCGAATATCATGTTTATTGGTGTGGTGGTGTACAAAAATATAGTTTTATGGTAATATGCCATAGTTGTTCTTTTCATTGTGTTTTAGATGTTTTGTTTTGGCTATAGTAAAGGAGTGTTGTATGCAGCCGAAGAATCTTTATCTTTATGCCAATGAGCAAGGCAAGCGCGAGTTTCTGGAAGAGATTCGTGGAAAAGGCTATAGGCCTAATATTTTTACTGAACACGCGACAACAAGGCGCGCGCAAAGAAGCCTTACTAATCTTTTGGATACCATAGTAGATCACGTTTCACTGGAAGAAGCAAACAAAACCGTGTTTACTTTAGCTGAGAGTATTCCATCAGGATCAGAACAATCAGCAAAGATTGATGATGTATATTGCAAAATCCGGCATGGCGCCTATGAAAGAGCATTTTTTGTCCTTAATACCGCACTCAATGTAATGTGCGGAGGAAATGCCGAAAGGGGAATTATATTCCCATGCGAAGAAAGATTTGTTCCTGATGTAATCAAACAAGTATTAAAAAGGAATACGCAGTTTCAACAAATTTTGGCCGATATCCATGAGATTGAATTTCTAGAAGAAGCGGATTATGTATATCGCGCGGCAATGAAAGCGGCATTCCATTGGTCGCCTCAAGTGTACCAGAAAGTTTCGGCTGATCTTTGCGAGCTTTCGTTAGCTCAATTCATGAGGCTTCCTGAAACCAAGCTTGTTATCGGTTAATTTTTTATCATTATATGTGAATGCAGTAGCCTTCCAGATCTCTAAAACATTATGTAAAACAGCTATACATTTTTTTTGTTCCTTTCAATTTTTACTGGAGGTATGGTAATGGTGGCTAAAGACACTCATAAGTTCAAGAGGTTAGCGGCGTGCGATATTCTTTACGCGGCTCTGTATTATTCGCGTCTTCATTCCGTAATATCAGATGAAGATACTCTACAAAGAGCCATTTCGGTCGCACGAGGCGTGTATGCGATATTGGAGCAGTTTTATTTTCAGAGCAATGGCGCAGGCCCTCATTCGCGCGAAGTAAACGACGCTATCCAAGTATTGATCGCCGCAAAATTAGCGAGCCAGAACGGCTCAAAAGAAATTACGCTTTGCGGCCAATGGGAAGACCTCATTTCAAAGGAAGTCTTACCGCGTTTTACGGATAAAGAAAGAGATCAGCTTAAGGGGATTGGGCGGATTATCAAAAGAGAATGCAGTTCAAAACCGTTGGAAAGAGTCCAAACAAATATTAAATAGGTTTCCCTAAAAAAATTGGGAAAGCGAGCTGTAAGTATGTATACTTACAGCTTTTTTTGCTAAAGATAGATATTTTTTGTGATGTGTTCTTGACATTTTTTTTAATATATGTTATATTTTTTTATTAGTACTGATTATTCTCAAGTATGAAAACACTTTGTAAATCAATGAAAATTTTTATCTTACTTATTTTTGTCGCCGGAATATTTCCATTTCAGGCATTGGCTATTGAGCCAAGATTATCAATTAATAATCTGGCGATAGCGGTGCGCGATACAACGGTTGTTGTCAGCTGGGAGACCAATGTCCAATCCTTTGGACGCGTTGATTTTGGAAAAACCGATTCATACGGTCTTCATCTTGAAGAAAATCAAAAAAAGTCATCTCACGCCATAACAATCATTGGCTTGGAGCCTCAAACTCTATATCATTATCAGGTTACTGCCCGCACCGAAACGCAAGAGACAAAAACTTTTGACGGCATTTTTAAGACTGAAAAGTTTTTTGATTCTGTGTCGCCGACTATTACCGATGTCCGCGTGCTCAATTCCACCGGCACAACTGCGACTATTCATTGGTTTACGGACAAACCATCTGACAGCCAAATAGCATATGGAAAAACCGAAAGCTACGGTTCTACGGCTTCAAGCGGAAGCCTTGTGACGGTGCACAGTATAACGTTGCGCGGATTATCTCCGGCAACGCTGTATCATTACAGGGTAAAATCAAAAGACGCGCAGAGAAAAATCGCAACTTATACCGATGAAACATTTCGAACAAATATTACAAATCAGGTGGACACGGCTCCTCTCGAAATTACAAACGTTCGCCCGCTTACCGAAAATGACGAATATATAAAAGACACATCCGCCACAATTTCTTGGCAAGCAAATAAAATATCCGATGGCACTGTTTTATATGGAACGACGGATAAACTTGGAAAATCTTTAAAGGAAACAAAAGAAAAAGATATTTTTCATATTATTACCATACAAAAACTTAAACCAAATACCCGATATTATTTCAGAGTTCAATCCATTGATGTTTTTGGAAAAAAGGCATTGTCGCCGATGTATAGTCTTGAAACTTTGCCGCAAGTCCAAGGAGGGGAATCTACGTCTTCCGGATCTTCCTCCGCATCGGATTCACCTCAAAATTACGGCACGGAGGTAAGTTATATTACCACTACGGGTTTCATTGACGATCAATATGTTCCTCAAGAAAGCCTTACGTTTTATTCTAGTTTTGATTCTTCGTTTAATGCCGATGTGAGCGCTGGAAGCGGTTTGGCATATGTCTATGACAATCCATCTATCACTTCTAGCGCTTCAAGCATAATTTTAGAAGCTGGAAATTTTACTAATGGTTATGCCGGCTACGCCATGAAAGATAACTTTAATATTCCCGAGAGTACTATTGCATTTTGGTTTAATCCTCAATGGAGCGCAGATGATGGTTCCGATTACATATTGTTTGACACAAGTCCCAACTATAAAACGCAGGATAAATATTTGCAGATTATTAAAAGAAAGAAAAAAGGCCTTATGTTTGAAATAGAAGATGGAAGCGAGAATGATTTTTCTTTTTTAGTCGCCGATACAAACGCCATAGTTAAAAATACGTGGAATTTTGTTGCCATTAGCTGGCGTTATAATGGTGGAGGAGCAAGGATTTTTTATAACGGACGCTTCATTGATATAAAAAGCAAAAATATAAAAAATATTCTTGGTCGCGTGCCTACGCTTGAAGAAAATTTTTATATCGGAAGCAAACGATTTGGCGGAGCTAACGCGCTTGTGGATGAGTTTGCAATATTTAATAAGTCATTAAGCGACGAGGATATATATTCTCTCTATCAAGGGGGTCTTTCAGAAACGCGCGTTACGCAGTTAAAAAATATAAAAACAAACCCGCTATGGAGACCGCAAGTATTGGGAGATTCAAATATTGGCGAAGACATTGGAACATCTCTTCAATCAAACAAGTATACGCGCGCGAGCATGCTTATCCGCGTTAAGGGCGCTCCGGATATATTTTCCATCCTCAATGGAAAAAAACATTACATTTCCGGTCCGAGCGTTATGGCAGAGTATGGTTATTCGATGTCTCAAGTACGCGATGTTACGCAAGAATATTTTGATTCCATTCCTTACGCGAGGCTTTTGCGGTCGCCCGAAAACGCTTCTGTATATTACTTGTATCAAAGGCCGCAAAAACAGTGGTTGAAAATCGCTTTGCCGTCTCCAACGGCGTTTATCTCGTATCCTCAAAATTATTGGGGAGATATCGTGGTTGTGAGCGAGAAAGATATACGAGCGTATCCGCACGCACAGCTTATACAATCCGAAAACGATTCAAGCATATACTATCTCCAAGGAGACATGAAAAGGCTTGTGAGTTCAAGCGAAGCATTTGCCGCGCACAATTTTCGTTTGCCGGAAGTTGTAACCATAAGCCAAGTCCATTTGGAGGAATATAAAACCGGCGATCCTATTACACTAGATCCTCTATAATATTTACTTTATTTTCTCAAAGACTGCTCTAAGCTAGAGCAGTCTTTTGTTTTGAATTCTTATTTGATACAATGGATATACTATGATACAAATTGAATTTTTCGGAGCGTGCGAAAGTGTGACAGGCTCCCAGCATCTCATAACATATAATGGCAAGAAAATATTGCTTGAATGCGGACTCTACCAGGGCAGGCGGCAGGATATGGAGCGCATAAACCGTGAATTTCCCTTTGATCCAAGCTCCATTGACGCGCTTATTGTCAGCCATGCCCATATTGACCATTCCGGCAATACGCCCAATCTCGTGAAGCGCGGTTTTCAAGGAAAAATTTTTTGCACCGAGGCAACCGCTAAAATGCTTGAGCCGATGCTTTTGGACAGCGCGAAAATACAAACATACGATGTTGAATATCTGAATAAAAAATTACGCGATCCAAATAATATTTTGGAGCCGATATACACGGTGGAAGACGCGCAAAAAGTTTTTTTACACATCTCTCCAGTGAAATACCACGAATGGTTTGAGGTGGTTCCCGGAATACAATGTTATTTTCAGGATGCCGGCCATATTCTCGGCTCCGCTCTTGTAACGTTCTATTTTGAAGATGATGGAAAAACCATCAAACTGGGATATACGGGCGACTTGGGAAGAAAATTTTTACCGATACTCCGAGATCCGGAACAGATACAGGATGTTGATTATCTTATCTGCGAAAGCACCTACGGAGACAGGCTCCATAATGACATACGATCATCATATGATGAACTTGCGGCAATTATCAATCAAACATACTCGCGCGGGGGAAAGGTGATTATACCATCGTTCGCCGTTGAGCGCGCGCAGGAATTGCTTTATATTATTCATCATTTGAAAGATTTGAAAAAAATTCCGCAAGTACCAGTGTATCTTGATAGCCCGCTTGCCGTAAAAATAGTTAATATTTTTTCTGATTTTGTCGACTTGTATGACGAAGAAACCCAAGATTATTTTTTAATGAAAAAAGACAACCCTTTTATCTTCACAGGACTTCATCTTGTTGAGAGCACACAGGATTCAAAGGCGCTCAATACCAATCCCGAACCATGCATTATTATATCCGCTTCTGGAATGTGCGAGTTTGGGCGTATTCGCCATCACCTTAAAAATAATATTGATAATCCGAAAAATACCATTGCTATTGTGGGATATCAAGCAAAAGACACCTTGGGACGCAAGCTTTTGGACGGGATACAAGAGGTTAATATTCTTGACGCTCACCTCAAGGTGCGAGCCCAAATAGTCGTGTTTAATTCTTTGAGCGCCCATGCAGACCAGTACAACCTTATAGAATTCGTAAAAAACGCAGGAGATTTTAAAAAACTTTTTTTGGTTCATGGCGAAGCACAATCAAAGAATATACTCTCGGGAAAGCTTAAGGGCAGTATATCCGCAGAGATAATAATCCCAGCATGCGATGAGAGTTTCAAGCTCTCATAGTTGACAATTATTTAGAAAACATCTAACGTATCAGATAGTTTGTTCTTTAGTAGGTTTTTACATTTTGTGAGGTGGAAAATGGAATTTTTCTGCAAAGAGTCTCAGAACTCTTCAAGATATTTATATTTTTTACTTGAACAAATGGACGAACTCTTAAGCAAGCTCTTGTTGGATAAGCATGTCAGCAAAAAATTGCCGACAAATATTTTAGACGCTGTTCGCAGGCTTATTTTGTCTCTCAAAAAAAAATTCATTGAACATTACAATAATTCTTTTTCGCGTAATTCTCAAATTCGATCTTTATTCCAAGATGTGATGAACGGCAATAGCAACTTAAAGATTACAAAAAGGCATATAGAGAGGATGTTGCAAGAATTTGAGAGTTTGCTTATTTCGCTTGATATGCTTGCTTTGGGAAATTTTCTTGAAAAAAATGATTTGGAATCTATTTGCCGATTGCAAGCTTTTTTAAAAAATCTTTCTTCAAGTGAAATTTTAATGACGCACGAGACAATAATTGCGTTTTAACAAACCATAAGGACACGAAAAATCGTGTCCTTTTTTTAGAATTATTTTAATCACCATTTTTTTCTTCAAGGTATTTCATGGCGTCTATTGCCGCCTCACAGCCGTATCCCGCGGCAGTGATAGCTTGGCGGTAGCGGTGGTCATGCACATCGCCTGCGGCAAACACCCCTTTTGCCGATGTTTGCGTGTTGAGAATTCTTTTTATGTATCCGCGCTCATCAAGCTCAATATGCTCTTTAAAAATTTCTGTATTCGGTTTGTGGCCTATGGCGATAAACGCCCCTTGCGCGATAATGGTATCTTCTTTCCCTGTTTTGTTGTTAACTATTTCTACACCCTCGAGCCTTTCTTTGCCGATAAACTCTTTTACTTTAGTGTTCCACAGAAATGAAATTTTTGGATGATTTTTGGCTCGTTCCTGCATTATGGAGCTTGCGCGGAGCTTGTCTCGCCTCACAAGTATTTTTATGGATTTTGCGAATTTTGTTAAAAAAAGAGATTCTTCCATTGCCGAGTCTCCTCCGCCCACCACAACAATATTTTTTTCTTTAAAAAAGAAGCCGTCGCATGTGGCGCATCCGGAGATTCCCTTGCCCATGAGGCGAGTTTCTGATTCAATCCCCAGCCATTGGGCCGACGCGCCAGTCGCGATTACGCATGTTTTGGAATAATATGTCGTGCCGTCCGCTATAATCTCTAGCGGGCTTTTTTTGAAGTTAACGTGCGTGACGCTCGCATCAATAATTTCGGTGTTAAAGCGTATGGCTTGCTCGCGCATTTGGAGCATAAGATCGGGTCCGGTGATTCCTTTTTTAAATCCGGGATAATTTTCCACATCCGTGGTAATCATAAGCTGCCCGCCGGGAACGTCGCCCGCCAAAAGCAGGGTTTTGAGATTTCCTCGCGATGTGTAAATTCCCGCTGTATATCCTGCGGGCCCCGATCCAATGATGATTGTATCGTAAATATCTTTCTGGTCCATATTTTAAAATGTTATAGATTGTATTATAGTAGTTTATAGGCATTAAGTCAAAAGCGAGCTTGAAATAAAAAAACGAGAGTGATATAGTAGTGATAGTTGCTCTTAAACATTATCCATTAAGGAAAAATATGAAAATAACATTGTGTGGAAGCATAGCGTTTTACGATGAAATGCTAAGCATGTGAGATGCATTGGAAAAATTAGGCCATGAAGTCAAGCTTCCGCCATCCGAGATATTGGACGAAACGGGAAAAAAGATCCCTGTTAAAGAGTATTATGATATTCGCAAGTCAACCGCCACCACAACAGGATGGATCTGGGAGTGGAAAGGGGAGGCCATAAGGATTCATTTTGAAAAAATTGAGTGGTGCGAAGCGATTTTGGTTCTTAATTACACGAAGAATGGGATTGAAAATTATATCGGAGCCAATACTCTTATAGAAATCGGCCTTGCGTTTCATTTAAGAAAGAAAATTTTCTTATTGCATCCTATCCCAAAAATGCAATATTCTGAAGAAATTCTTGCCATGAAGCCCACGGTTATTGAAGAAGATTTTTTTTTAATGCAAACAGCCTGAACATTACAATAGAGTCAAATAAAGTATTCTCAAAACCACCTTTAAGGAAAGGATTGTGAAGCCATGAAGAGCATTCTTATTTCGTTTGGGCTGGTGTTCGCCTCAATCGCGTGTTTTTCGTTTCATTCTTATGATACCTTGAACATCTGTTCTTCTCGCATCTCAACACAAGAGATTCAACATATCACATTCCCGGACATTTCGTCCGACATGGAGATCATTCGCCGCGCCTATCCTATTTTTCATGACAACGCGTATCCCGATCCTTTTATGTCCGCCTATAACAACTACGCATTGTCAATGAACGGATCCTCCATGGATCCCGTAATATTCGCAGAGAGTGAAGATGATATGATGGCGTGCCTTGAAGACGCATATTCCTATGATGAATTGTCAAAGCTAGAGCTTGAGCCGCAAGACGCGCAAAGGATTTTGGAATCATGTTTGAGCGATGTCGGAGGCAACGAAGCTCCCACTATCGGGGTGTATGATAGAAACGCAAATATGCTTGCGACCTTCAGCGTTCAGGGGAACAATCATTCGCCTTCTGCGGGAAAACAAGTAATCATCGCGCTTGGAGCGGGGAGTATCATCGTAAACGGCGCATGCACCTCGCAGAATCAGAGAATTGCTAATGCGGGACGTCTTATTGCGCAAGATATTATTAAAGAAAAAATCGCGCTGGCGAACGCAGTCTTTGCGCCATAGTTTTTGATCATTATCAACAACACATCTTGCGGGTGAAAAATTTCACCCGCTTTTTTATATAAAGCTATCTTTTCTTATGGTATAATATAATTAGGGTTTACGCCTTTGAATTATTTCCCCTCCTCATGAGCCCGCCCGCTCGCCTCGCTAAGGCTTCGACGAAGCGGGCCGGCGAGGCAGGGAGAGGTTAGGGGAGGTCTTAGTCGCGTAATTCTTTTACGTATTATCTTTGGATGTGTTTTGATAAAGACTTGATGCATAGTTACAATAATAAAAAATAATATGCTTAGATTAGACAAGGAAGATACATTGCTCATAGTCTCTATTTTCATCCTCATTCTTTGCGGATGGTATATAATATACACGAACAAAAAAGATTCCCAGAGAAAGCAGTGCCTTCAAAATACTTATAAAAAACCAAGAATAGAATTTTTTGATTTTTCTTGCGAATAGTGAACAGGAAGTATGATATTGTAACTTCCCGCTGACAGTAGATTCAAGGTTATACTGCACCACCTTGTAAATATTTGGCAGTCGCTTCATTCGGCGTTAAATAATTTAAAGATTTTCTCGGTCGATTATTTAATCTTTCTTGTATGATGTAAATCT
>Ga0209542_10010770_pt1 | contig 16400 bp, 24 predicted proteins | sample RifCSPhighO2_01_FD_184028 | JGI IMG/M metagenome (GOLD analysis project Ga0209542, IMG submission 184028) | Soil microbial communities from Rifle, Colorado - Rifle CSP2_plank highO2_0.1 (SPAdes) (version 2) | ecosystem: Environmental > Terrestrial > Deep subsurface > Rock core/Sediment ...
TGTTTTGCCACGCAGTATATCTCTTATTGTATTCCTACTTACTCCATATAATTTAGCAATGTGATGCGGACTTAATCCCTGAACGTACAATATTATAATGTTTTTTATATCATTTTTTTCAAGTATACTATCAAATAACAAATCATCATATGCTCTCTTAGAATTTTCAGTTTGTGTAATATATTCGAGATTTTCCAATCTATTATTCAATTTATCATTATCTTTGTGCGACACGACGCATCCAATTGGAGTTTCTCCTATAAAATATCGTGCGACTAATTTATGAATTTTATACGATTTTCCTTTTCCATTACAAACTATTTTAACTCTTGCATATCCTTTATTATCTATCTGATATTTAATTTTATATCCAGTACGAATATTTTTCACTTCGCCTCGTTCATTTAGTACATAATTACTATTTTCTATTTTTTTCCAAACCATAGTAATTCCAGTAACATTCAATATTTATCATTCTGTACCTATTTCTATTAATAATTTTCTATCTCATCATCGCCCAAGCAGAAATTGTTCCAGACGTTGGAGTACTCGATGGAGTAATTCGCAATTGAATAAGTGGATACGGATCCGTAAGTGTTTGAGAAGACGAACTTCCTGCAGCGACATTGTATGGATTTGCACTTGATTGACCTATCGTTTTAATGACCGTAAATGAATTATCTACGGATGCAACTACCCTCGCAGAAACCTGCACATTTAAATCGTTAACTATATATATAATAAGTTTTCCATAGTTTATAAAGTCAACAAAAAAAGTTTTAATTTCAGTAGAAAACCGTTCCGCAGTCGTCAATGCGGTTAATCCTTGTGACGCAGTAGTAGCCGAATTTGTAATGTTCAACCCGGCAAATAAATTACCACCGAAAAGACTAGTTACGTCTCCTAAAATATCATCTAATGGTCCCAAACGCTGTGTTCGAGCGCCAGATGCAGTTGTACTAGTGATACGTTGATCCACTTGTAACAATCTTGACTGCGAACTTGAAACGAATGTTGAACTGCTCCTCAGTGGCTCTTGTATGAGTATGGGCAACATTGCCGCGCCGCTAGTAAACACATACCCATTATGTATTGGTGAAAAATAAGATTTCGTTAACTCTATTGAATTTACAAAATCAAACCCTCCATCTACAGCGTCATCACCACCATAATCTTGAGGAGTACCACAATCGGACATACTTATATAATATAAGAACTTAATTATTATATATTGTTTATCATTCATGTAGATAAAATACATAAAACGAAACATTTATAACGCCGTTGCTAGATCAACGGATCTAGCTCCGTACCAACGTTATCCAGAGTCGTTTGAATTGTTTTGAAATTCTCGGGACGGAGAGAAGAGAAATAAGAGAAAAAGATCAGATCAATATTTCCTTATTAGATCAAATTATCTATTATTTCCGTTAACGGATCAGATCCGTATACGTACGTTAACGATGGTGGAAACAAATTCTTCCCGCGAAATGTACGAAAAAACTTTTAGAATTAACAAAGGAAATAATTTTATAATTAAACGATACAGATATATTATTAAGCATGAAAAAGAAATCGATAGATGAACAATTAATTGATATCGATAAGAAAAAAACTGAACTTAGAACTAAAAAACAATTGCTTGATATTTTAAATTCTTCTCCTTTTAAGGATAGAGTTGAGAAACTTAATGAGGAAATCGACAAATCTAGAAGAGCATTAGAATTACTTTCTAAAGACACTGCAAAAGGAGATCAAATTTTAAGTAAAGCATTTGAAGAAGGCGCGGAATCCGTTTTCGAAACAGTCGAAAAGAATACTAAGATAGATTCAATCGACATATCAGATCCTGCAGAGGCGCGCAAAGCCTTCAGAATGCTCTTAAAAGCAAAAAGAGAGCCTGCCTCGACTCCACTACCGGACATATGTAGTTCGTTTCTCTCAGTTGAAGAGAGGGAAATGTGTAAAATTTCTATGGGTCTAGCAAAAAAGAGAGTAAACGGGGCTTTAATGAAATATAATTTCAGAGAATTTAAAGAATAAATGATAATTATATAAAGAGTCTGTTATATAATCGTTAATGGTGGTGAAATAGTTCTCCATAAAAATGTTATAGGTATAAAATGTTTTCACGGAAAAAGTTCTATAAAATGCAGCATTTTCAAAAAAACATTACTTGCAGGACAGCACAAATTTGGATTGGTAGAAAGACGTGAAAATATCGATGCATTAGAAATGAATGTCAGACATGAAAAAGAAAAGCGAGTTTCTAAAGAAGGTAGAAAATATATCTACTACACTTTCGAAAAACCCGCAAAATGCAGAACTCTAAGAAAAGGTGGCAACTCATTTTCATCTAGATATAATGTGTTAATTTGCTCATAATAACACGAACTAAGTGGCGCTGTTTCCACCAAAAGAAAAAGTGAATATAATTTTTCAAGTTTATATAGTAAAAGGAATAATAAATCATTTAAGAAAATGTCATATTCATTAATCAAAGTTAAGAAAGTTAAGATACGTGGCAAATACGAAGAGATAGATGCTAGTATAGCCAAATACATTAGAGAACTCAATTCAATAGGAATTCCCACCAGATGGTCATGTTCTGCAATGCGCAGAGATGGACATCGCGGCAATGAATATTCTTACTTAGTCTTTTTAACAAAAAATAGTCGTTATAGAAGTTGTTTGCTTAAGTCTGCGAAAAAATCCAATACTACAAAAATTGATTCAGGATATCCAGATTCTGAACTAGCACTTTTTAAGAAATATTCTACTGATGTTAATATCGACGCTTGGTTTGCTAAACTACTCGACCAAATCAAGAAAAATGGGTGCAATAATTTGTGAATTTAAATAAATGCCCGATTATAGGTGGTTATGTAGCAGGTATAAAGAATTTATTTAAAAATGGAGAAAAAACGCACCAATTCTATCAGTGGTTCGAAGACAAAGCAGAGTGTTTCAGACCCACTAAAGAAGAGTTACATGCAGACGAAAAAGATTGGAAGAAAATCGAACAAATAATGAAACCGAGAAAACAACAATGTTTTTACAATTCGTGGCAAGTAGCATTAATAGATGATTCGTTTAAATATTACGAAGGATATTCAATGGGAGTAATACCTACAGAGCACGCTTGGCTTGTAAAAAATGGAAAAGTTTTTGATCCAACTTATAGATCGATATCTGGATTTGAACCAAAAGAATATTTAGGCGTTGAAATTCCGATTGATTTTGTTACGAAAAAACATTTTAAAGAAAAATGGTGCACGTCGAGAATTAATGAATATTGGGAAGAGACTGCGTGAACTATCACGAATTCCTATAGAGACTGCTTAAATAGTATTACATTCAAATAGAAATGCGTGTCTATTCAGTTAAAAATCGATAAACGCATTGGTATACGTCGTACCACTCGTTTTTGGAAAAATGAAAAATGGCGGGTAGATAAGCGTTTTTTTACCAAACAAAACGATGAAGACTTGGACTGGGCAGATTGGATCATATCTTCGAGACGAGGTGCTGTATTTCGTAGCGGAAAAGAAGGAAATAATCTATTTGTTTTAATTCCTACGATGCAGACAAGAAGGGTATATAAAAAACTGATTTTAGATGGCTTTAGTGAAACAGAAATTTATGTTACTGAAGGAGAAGTCTATGTTCGTACTTCTTCTGATAATCTTAAAATGGTTATGAGAAAGATTCTTAGAATAAAACCGAAATCTGATATTAAAAAACGAATATTAACCGCAGAACAGAAGGAAAAGTTACGAAATAATTTAAAAAAATACAGAAAATTAAAGCAGACCGAATAGACTTTCTGTGCCGTTTCCTTTTAGTGGTTTGCCACCTACATCGAATAAACATTGATTAACTCTCGGTCTCGCCCATTCAAATCCGGCGATGCAAGCGGAAACATCGCCTGCAGTTCCTTCCCATTCATTTCGGCAGTATGTTCCGTCCAGTCCATATCCGCCTATTTCTCTGTTTCCATTAACAGTAGAATAAAATTCATCTTCGTATTTGTCCACATCCCATGCCTGAACAACGTAGAATGGATCAGTTCTCCAACGCACAGTATTAAGAACTCTTTCAATTCCGGTTTTTGTTGCATATTCTAACTCTTCAGTTTCCGGTTCAATAAAATCTGGTAAATCTTCTTCTGATAATACTCCGAGTACACTTCGTTGAGACCGTGGTTTTGAAGAACGTTTTTTTGCGTATTGTTCACCTTCGTCTTCTACTTTATCTAGGCAGGCATTCAAAGTATTCAATCGTAGTCTCATTGGTGATTTTTCTAAGTAATTTCTTAATGTTTTTGAAGCGTTAAGACGTTCTTCTCGTCCGTCCATGTGATTTAATTGATTTTCATATATATAAATATACTCATAAAGCAAAGATATTTAAACAATAAAAAGTTATTAACGATTTGATTACAGTGAAGAAGTCAATCGCGTTTCGAACTTTAAGAGAGACTAAGATCGAAATATGTAATTTATACAAAGGTAAAGAAAATAAAACAGCTCGTGAAGCCTGTATTAAAATGGCAGAACGCTGCAAGGAAAAATTAAAAGAAGCTATAGAAATTGCTAAAAATTCTCCGAAAAAGAAACACAGCGGACCTCCTCGACCAGTACATCCTAATTTTGCAAAATATATTAGGAGAAAACAAGGTGGTAGCGACCACGACAATGATTTCGGGTTTTAGTGGATTTCTTCTCGATGATAAATACAGTAATTCCCCCTGCGGCACCGATTGTAAATGATTAATGATTTTGTTATGTTTTTTGTTTCGAAATAAGGTATTCCAGTTCCAAGAGCGATTCCGATATATTCTTCTTTTTAGTTTTTGACATAAATGTATAACTGGATTGACTAATATAAATCTTAATGGAGAAGGTTTAATAGTTCAAACGATTATTAGTTGTACGACTAACGTGGAACTTATTTCAGATAATTTGTTGATAAATTCACGTTCTATGTTAGGTTTTTCGTGTGAGGTGTTTGAATAAAATTCGTGCTACTTGGGGACGTACATGGGTCTTTCGATTCGATAAATTATATTTACAAACGAGAAAAACCAGATGTTATATTACAAGTAGGCGATTTGGCAAAACAGTCGATAGATGATAGAGGAAGGTGGGATATAGGTGAATATCCGACGGATTTACCTCCTGTGCCGATGATTTGGAATTTGGGAAATCATGAAAATTTATTGACTTATAAGACTGTTGGTAAACCTTTGGGATTTTTCGGTACTGAGCAATTAAATGGTTATAAAGTGGTAGGTGTTGGTGGAGTTCCTGGTTCTACAAAACCAATACACTATAAAGTAAACAATGCATTGAAAAAATTATCAGACGTATTAAAAGTGGAAATTCTTATGTCCCATGATACATGTTCTCCTTTCATGAAAAAACTTAAAAGTGGTAGAATAAAAGATGTTGGTTCTGTAGAATTGGCAGAAGAATGTAGACGACTAAAACCGTTACTACATATTTCGGGGCATCATCATTTGTTTTCATTAACTAGGAATGATGGAACTTTGCACTTGAGGCTCGGCAGATCGACAGAAGGATATGGTATTATAGAAAATAATATGGTATATTTGATTGATATAAGTAGAGATGGTGAAGCATTTAAATTGCCACTAAAAAATGTTTAAATAACAATAGAGTGTTTAAATATTCGTGAAAATAATTGTATTTGTAGTTATTATAACTCTTTTATCAGTATCTTTAACTTCGATTTCAGAAGAACCTTTGCAGTATAAACAGTGGGGTTTAGAAGTTATTAATGCTATTGAAGCAAGAAATTTAGTTCCAGAAAATCATAGTCGAGTCGTTGTGGCTGTTTTGGATACGGGAGTCGATATGTATCATGAAGAATTAAATAATTCTGTATGGGATGAAAACGGTTTGTATGGATTTGATTTAACTACGTATTCTCTTGTAGGATGCGGATATTCGTTACTTCTAACTAAGAGTTGTTATGTTGAAAAAATACCGCCGGAATATTTAATAGGTCCATATGATTTTGCGGGTCATGGGAGTCATGTTTCGGGGATCATATCTGCCCAGGAAAATGGTGTAGGTATATTGGGTGTAAGTGATGCAATCATATTACCTATAAAAGTAATGGCTACTGCAAATACTGTTTATTCTAATGAGCACATAGTTGCTATGGGAATTTATATTGCGGCATCGATTCCAGAAGTAAGGATTATCAGTATGAGTTTAGGAATTGGTTATAATAATTCTATAGTTTATTCTTCTGTAGAATATGCGTGGCTAAACGGAAAGGTCTTAGTTGCTGCGGCTGGAAATTACAACAATTCGATTCCGATATATCCGTGTGCATATGAACACGTTATTTGTGTTTCGGCTATAAATGAGAATTTAAAACCTTGGAATGAGTACAATACTTTAGGTACGAATTTTGGTCCGTTTGTTGATTTAACTGCACCAGGAGCAAACATTACGTCAGTTCAGTCTCATTACGTATTGAATTTCGGAGAGTTAATTTATACCGGAGGTGGATATCGAACTGGTTCGGGGACTAGTTATTCTGTTCCGTTTGTTAGTGGAGTATTGGTTCTAATGTATGAAATTAATCCGGAATTAACTAATGTTCAGACAGTACGGATATTAAAAGAATCTACTACTGATATAGGTCTGGAAGGCCACGGTACTGGGTTATTGAATGCGAAAAATGCAGTTATGTTATCTGTCAATTAATTATCGTCCTCTTCGTCGATTACTTCGGACCTACTTAAGTTAAATGTGTCAAATCCGTCTTTTCTCATTTCATCCCGTATTTGTTCTAATATTATGTTCATTGCATCTTCCTTATCGATATTTAATTCTTTTGCGGTTTTTCTTATTACTACATTCAAAGAATATTCAAAATTAGCAGATTCTATTAAACTTGATTTAAGATGTTTCGCAGAATGATTGTAAGTTAGATTTTTTTCACATTCATCGCATGTAGTTTCATATTCTAATTCATCATCGCCATCGACGCTTAATTTCGTCACAATAATGAATAAAATTTAACCGAGTATATAAATCCTAAGTTATTTGTTTCCGTAATGTAGATGTAATGCAGTAATTGCCAAAACCACTAAAACTACTAAGAGAATTAAAAGCAGTATAAATCGTTGATTCTGATCTAACCAAGGTTCTTTCTGTACAAATTGTTGTGGTGATGAATTATTTGATGAAAAGGGAACTGTTGGTGGAAACACCGGTGGATGTCTCATTGGTGCGGGGCTTTGAATTCTTTGTAACCCCGGCGGAGGAGGTAATTGATGTAGCGGCGTCATGTCTTCGGAAACAAATGTTTTAGGCGGCACGGGAGGAATTGTGCCGTTCTTAGATACTCCATTTCCCGGCATCATTTGTGCTACGGGACCAGGAGTAGTTGGATATTGTTGAGGATATTCTTGAACCGGTTCGTAATATACACCTTCTTCTGGAGGAATTCCTTCTATTGTCGCCTGTGAAATTCCATATGAATTTTGCTCCTGTATAATTTGTTCAACTCCTATTGTTGCAACTACAGTATGTGATGATATTTTATCTTTATTACCAACGAACAGTACTATTTGCGAGCCTTCCGATACTGGAAAATTGGTTGGTATTTCAACTACTCCATTATCTATTAATGTATCACCTCTCGATGGGAGTATTTGTTGTCCGTCTATTATGATTCTCGCACCAACTGTGTTTTTTGAGTCAGGAAAAGAAACTCGAACAAATTTCACTATTCCGTCAAATGGTACTGATTCTGAACACGTATTTGATTGTTTTTGGTCAACGGTTAGCGAAATTACGATGGTTTCCATTTGGTTTACCTATTGTACATATCATAGTCGTATTTTCTCGTGTACGGTTCTGTGCCTTCTTCTACTGAAGGTTCGTGTCCAGCAAGTGTTAATTTTACTGTTAATATATAGTCTGTAGAAGTATTATTATTTTTTACTATTAGATTTATTATATCTCCTTCAGTAATATGAACGTTTGAATTAGATAATGATACATTATCGTCGCCTGAAGATGGACGTATGGCAAATCCACTGGTTGGATATATCGCTTCACTATTTCTAAGTACAGCGTATTCTAAATCGCCTGCTGTATGAGTTGGTAATGAAACTTCGATATCATGAATGGAGCCACTTATAGGCGCAGTATCAGATCCAGTAGTTGTGGTTGCTGCAGTTGCAGTTACTCTTATAAACATTACTCTTGATAACTTTATATTATCACCACTCGAAAGTTCCGTAATAGATACTCTGTATGAAATCGTTTATAAACTTGCCAAGTAATCATACTTATAATAACCAAAAACTAGTATTTAAAATAACCCATTACAATTACTAAAAAAGAAAAAAATTTGATTGTATTAAAGTTTAGAATAGTCCGCCTTCTCGTTCGCCTTCGTAAACATCTTTGAATCCGCGGCGATATTGTTCGTAGAATGGCGTTGTCCATTTTGATTCTCGCATTAATTGTCCAACGGCTAAACCGGTAGCTATTAATGCAACAGCCACTATTCCAAATTCTGCTATTGATAGATTGAAATCGAATGCATCGCCGCTTTGACTAACGCTGTATATCGACCCCGCTGGTCCTTTTACATTACCGTCGCTTGCGTGCCATGGACTCTTTTGTGCGTATTGATTTGATATTTCAGCAAGCGGTGCAGATGAAACCGATACGGAACCGTGTGAGCCGCTAACGTTTCCAGGATAATCGCCACGTTGTACTCCCGGCCACCAAGAAGGACTATTGAATGTTTGTCCGCTAGTGCCCATGTATGGGGGTGTTGCTTCTCCTAATGCACCACCACCGGAATATGAACCGGGCGCTCCTTGACTCCATCCTTCGTGAACCATTGGTAGTCCAACCGCGCTAGGTCCCATCATAGGTCCTCGATTTAAATCAACGGGGTAGGAACCACCAGTTCCTGGCCCTTGTCTGACATTTGTATAGTGGTCGGATACTTCTGATAATGGCGGGCCATTCATATTACTCATGTTGATGTAGGTAGTTGCTAATGAATAGTTTGGTTGTCCGCTGGATGGATTTACGTTTGGTAATTTGTCGAGTCCATATGGAGATGATATCTGTGTCGGCATTTCTATCGAATAATAATATATAGTATTTAGTATTTAAACTATTCTTCAAAAAATTAAAGTTATTCTATTCTTTCTGTTTTTATCTTGGGGGGTTTGTTTAAAGACGTGCCTGGATATATGATTATTCTATATACTGAATAATTTCCGTCTTTTTTTTCTATAATCCATTTTATTCCATAAAATTGCATTTCTGTCGGTAACATTGCTTCTAGAGATTCACCATCGTCTGGTAGTTGTGATGATTTTTTAATTATTTCTTCAGCAGAAAAATTTCTATTCATCGGACATGAATTCCATACGTCATTGGTGCATGGTTCGGTAAAATCCATTCCTTCTAATAGTCCTTGTGGACATTTGCAATTATATAGAGTTGTTCCATTTTTAAATGATGTATTTAGATAGTTGCAGAAATTTCCTGATGTTTTCTTTATTAGAAAATCTGCCGGTTTCATTTAAGTTGCCTGTACAATTTTTGTCGATTTCTTATCTAACCTAATTAATTGAGTTCTTAATGCATTCAAATCCCATACTATTTCATTGCGATGTTTCTTGCATATAAATGCTAATTTTGGACCAGTTTTGTCTTCTATTAATTCTAGAAAAACCCCTTCTTCTTTATTTGGTTCTTCTCCGCAGCCTGCACAAGTTCCTTTAATTACAGTTTCATCTATTATGTCTGTCATTCAATCGTTTAATAATTCTGGTATCGTTATATAAATACTTTTCTATTACGATTCGTATAAATCTAGTTGTTCGATATTTGGTTTTGATTTAATTTTATTATTATTTAGAAAATTTAGTATTGTTTTTGTTGTATCTTCTACAGAAATGCCACCTGTCGGTATTTTCGTTATTTTATCAATTTTGTCTTTATTTAAAGATTCTAATCTTGATACATATATGTCTTTAAGTTCAGGAGCAAGTGCTTTGTGTTCGACGATTATTGGGCGTTTCGCATTGTATGCGAGGTGTACTGCGCCCGACACACCTATGGTCGGATCGCCATTTCTACAAAATATTAAATGTGAACAATCTTCTAGTTTTGATACAATTTCGTCGTGTGTGAAATATCCGATGTCAACTTGTCCGGGAAATTCCTCAGATATTTCTTCTGCGTAATTTCTAGTTGATTTTTCTGTAGTAATGCCGGATGTATTAATAGTTGCTATTATTTTAACATCAATTTCGTTATCTCTTCCCCACGAAAGTAATTCTTTCATCCTTCTTGCGGGGCTTGCAAAACCAAAGGTTCCTATTTTAAGTTTCGAAGGTGGTAATTTTCCTGTATTATTTGCCGGATAAATAAAGTGTGGAATATAGGTAGCGTTTGTTGTTCTGTTCAGTGAAAATGGTGATTTTACTAATTTTCTATACGGAAATGTATTAATTAATAACCCTCTCAGTACAGTATGTAAATCAAATATTACTTCTTCGGATTTTTTATAACATTCCGATAGTTCGTTTGAAAAATCGTCTTCAAATAAGTAGAAATTTGTGTCGAATGCGATTAAAATTTTATCGTACTTTTTTTTCAATTCAGATGCTGAAGAAACTATATCTGCGTTAAGGTGTTTAGATAGTATTGATGAATAATTAGCGATGCCACATTGAGTGCCTAAACTTTTAACCACTAATGCGATTTTCATGTTTATGTGTATTTATTGTAGTTGCTCTTGGTAATAACCTTTCCTTTTTCATCTATTAACATTAGTGGTTCGTACCAACCGCCCAGTAGTTTTTTCATAGTTTCGGTATCTTTAAGTTTAATTTTATTAATTTCATTTTTCATTTTATCGGACATTGCTGTAGAATGTTCGAAATGGTCAACGATGAATTTTTTACTTATATGTTGTTTTAATTTTTTCTCTTCGATTTTCTTTTGATAGTCTATGTCTCCATATAGGAATGTATATTTTTCTTCGAATGGACCTATATTTTCATAGAGATGTCGTTTTAATATAAATGCAGAATATGGCTGACATGCTTTGCCGTTTTGTTCGTACGCGCTGGTAAAACTGGATTTTGAGTCGATAGTGTCTTGTAAAATGTTTTCTAAATTACTTTTAAGTATTATATCATTGTTTAATATCATTACATAATCATGATTGTTATCGTAAAATGCTTTCCTGCAGATTATATTCCATGATTTATATAAATTCCCATCACATCTGATTGTAGTGAAATTGTTTTCTATTGGTGGCGGTTCGCTAAAACTATCTAATACAATAGTTGGATATTTTTCATTAATTATAGAATTTATACATTTTTCCGTGATTGATTTTATTGTATTATCTAAATGTATTTTATAAGTAACGATTCCTATTGTCATCATAAGTAATTACTCTTGTACCAATCGATTGTTGTTTTTAAGCCATTATCGAATGATGTTATGGGTTTCCAACCGAGTTTTTCTATTTTATCAGAAAAACACGAATATCTTTTATCGTGCCCTTTTCTGTCCTGTACATATTCAATTAAGTCGTATGGTTTATTCATAATGTTAAGTATTTTTTTAATAACATCTAAATTTCTAAGTTCATTTCTACCCGAAATGTTGTATATTTCTCCCCATGAACCTTTTTTATATAACATTAGTGTTGCAATACACAAATCTTTTACATACAACCAATCTCTAACGTTATTACCATTGCCATAAACAGGTATTTTTTTATTATTAATTGCATTTGTAATAGTTTTTGGTATCAATTTTTCTGTATTCTGCCGTTGACCATATGCATTTGAAGGTCGTGTCATTATAACTTTAATTCCGTATGTCTCTATATATGAATTAGTAAGTAAATGTGCACTACCTTTAGAAGCAGCGTATGGACTCCTAGTATTTAAATTACTTTTCTCTGAAAATGAACCTTCAATTATATCTCCATATACTTCATCGGTTTCGTATGATATTAAAGGAATATCTAATTTTCTTACTGATTCTAATATTGAATGTGTTCCTACTATATTTGTATGTATGAAAGGATGACTATTTGCAATGCTGTTATCAACATGAGATTCCGCCGCCAAGTGATATATTGCATCTGGTTTTATTGATTTTAAAGATGAATATATATTATCGTAATCGGTGATATCATATCGTAATAATTTTACTTTGGGTATTAAATCTAATATAAATTTTTCATTTGATGCATAAGTTAGTTTATCGATAACTGTTACATTGTAACCCTCTGAGAGTAATAATTCTGTTAAATGAGTACCTATAAATCCCGCTCCGCCAACAACTACAGCGTTCATAATCATTATTAAATAATATTAACTATTAAACATTTTGCAAAGTGTTTTATAGTATTGTTAATAAATAGTTTAATATGGGATATATAGAAAAAATTTTAGCTGAACGTCAAATAGGAAGACGTGCATTGTATTCTGACCATGCAAGATTAGAAATTTCCGAAAATATACATTTTCACTATAGAGATTCAAGATTTGTATTAACGCCAGAAACAATGGAAGTTCTAGGAAAAATGTTTCAATCTGCAGTATCTAAATGGAATGAATTAGGACGTCCTGTGGTTGGTCCAAATCCTTATGAACAAGTAGATACTTTATCAGAGTCTCCGCTTCCCGATGATGGATATCATTCAACCAGATTAGGCGTTGAAGAAGAGAAGGATGGTACTATTCATATACATTATAGAGATTTGAGAATACATTTAAAACCGGCCGATTTTTTGTTATTTGTTAACGAAATACGGACTGCGGGGTTACAATATAATAAATACCGTGCTAAAAATATTAATATAAAACAAATTTCATATCATCCAGTTGTTGATAAATATATAGAAATTCTTAAGGAATATGATACTAATGGTGACAAATTTGATATCTCTAGATCGGGCGAAATTGATTCATTTTTAACAATAAAGGAAATAGGTGTTAGAAGTCCAAGTTTGGGATTGAAGCGTCCAAATGGGTTGCCTACGGATGTTCCCGGTAAGATTCCGGATAAACTCGATACTTTACATTTACTAAAAACATATGAGTCTTTTAAAAAATATGGATATGCACAGGGACCTTATCAATATAATTACATTAGAATATATTTAGAAAAAGACGGAACAATTAAAGCAAAGGATTCCCATAGGTTGGCGTGTTTACTTCACTTAGGATATAGTGACATCAAAGCAATGGTAGTGGAATCTGAATCTGGTTGGACGGAATGTTCATCGTGCGGTAAATGATCAGGAAATTTTTCATTGAAAATGGATTGCCAGTAAGTTTTATAAGTATTAAACCTTGGAAAAGTTTACCAGAATATGATAAAAAAAACATTTGTATTTCTGTTTGTGCGTCTAATTGGAATCGTCCATTAGAACTAATAATAAAATCTCTAGAATCATTTTTAAAACAAAAGATGTTTTCACCAGAAAATTATGAAATAATATTAGTAGACGACGCATCAGATGATGATAATGCTAAAAAATCAATAGAATATTTAAGTGATGTATACAAAAATAATCGTCTAAAATTTTACAGAACATCTTATTCAAGATGTTGGTCCGACGCACATGTACTAAACGTTGCTTACAAACGGGCGAGAGGAAAAATTATTCTTCAGAATCAAACCGATGTTGTTCAGGTAGGAGAAACACTAGAAGCAAGTTGGCGTCATCATAATCAGGTAGATAACTTATGGCTATGTCCATTGTCGTTTAGACAACGAGATATTTCTTTATTACAACGTCCTCAGATATTATATCCACACGAACTAGGTGCATCAGTAAAATCTAAATGGATTACACAAATTCAAGGTCGTAACGAACTTATAAAAGTTATACCGGCAGATGTCGATTTTCATCTCACTCTGAATAAAATTGGTGTTGTTTTTGGTATAGATTGGTCGATAAATACTATTCATGCCGACCATGAATCAATACCTAGAATTGGTAGTGATAAACCAGAACCCACTCCGTGGCCAGGAATAGGACTAAGAAACAATAATTTAACATGGTCTGAAGATTGGGGAGTATTGACTCAAGAAGAAGAACTTAATTCTTTCTGAATAAAATCATCTAATATTGGTCGATATTCCGAACTATTTTTAACGAATGATAAAATACATTTTAACCATCCAGAAGGTGTTCCAACATCAAATCTCTTACCATCAAATTGATATGCGTATACTGGTTGTTCTTTAAGTACTATTTTTAGTGAATCTGTTATGTGTATTTCATTATTGTAACCAGGTTTTGTTTGTTCAATAGCTGTAAAAATTTCCGGTGTTAATATATATCTTCCCACTAATGCCAAATTTGAAACTGGAGTTTTAGGTTTTTCTATTAAATCTTGTACTTCGTATAATCTAGTATCACATAGATTTCCCGTTACTGCGCCGTATTTTTTCATTTCTTCTAACGGAAGTTTTTCGACAGAAAGTATTGTGCTATAAGTTTTATTATATTGAGTTATCATCTGTTCTATACATGGAATTTTTGATGTAATTATATCGTCTCCTAGTAATAAACAAAAATTTTCAGAGCCTATGTGTCGTTTTGCTGATAGTAATGCATGTCCAGTACCCAAAGGAACTTGTTGTCTAACATAATTCATATCTATTCCTTGTGAGTCAAAATAGTCACAGATTGCATTTTTTCCTTTACTGGTAACTATTGTAATGTCATCGATTCCGCTGTCGGCTAACTCATTAACTACATACTGTATAGCAGGAAGATTAATTATAGGCAATAATTCCTTTGGAACTGATTTTGTTAATGGGTGAAATCTAGTTCCTGAACCTGCTGCTAAAATTACTGCTTTCATGAATAATTAACAATCGAATAATTATACTTATATACTTTTTCAAATCCAATTATTTCCAATTTTACATTGAATTCCGTATCCGTAGTCAAAAATTATTGGTCTTCCTTTTTTAGTATATCCTATATTATCAGTTACTATATCCATACATCTAATTTTATGTTCTTCTAATGTTTTAAATAAAAACTGTTTATCCGATTCGAGTTCTTCATGAGATTGCGTTGTTTCGGCATTCGTCAATACTTTAGCCATGATTAAATGGCTACCATTACGTGTTGTGGATATAACAGGTACAAAATGTCTTATTATTTTTTTATTTTTAGTTCTTTTGATTATATGCCAGGCGTCATCTTCTAGTAGGTTTGATTGAGCACCGGCAGCATTCGCTGGTATTTTTACAATACAATCTTTATTTAGTTTAAATACATTTCTGAAATCACCAGTACCTAGGAAAAGATATTTTTTTTTCATTTCTCCAAGTACTTCGTCGGCTTCTTGATGGCACTTTCCGAATAACTCTTGTAAATTTAAGTTTTTCTGTAGTTCGCTATTTATACAGTTATTTAATTTAGGAAAACTTTCAATTTTACTTTCATCGAACGTACATTTAGACATTTCAATATTCCGAAGTTAACATCAAAGTTCTATTATATAAGTAGAATTTTACTTCATCTAACCCAGTATTTTTCCAAAAATCTGTTAATTTGTATTTTTTATTTGCTATCTGCTTGCCTCGTGAATCTATGCATGGTTTGTAGTCACCGTCAGTACATTCAAGAATAGCAGTAATTTCTCCGGTTTTTTTAAGTTTCCATGATTGAAATGGAGTGGAACGTGCAATTTCTGGTTGATAACTTTCTATATCGGTAATTAACCAATGCGCCTGTCCTTCTTCTCGTACATAATGAACGCCATCGGTCAATTGAATTAACCCAAAAGTACCTGCATGATATTCCGAGGTGCCGGTAAATCCGGATAAATCTAATTTTCTTTTCTTTGATTTCTTATGACCGTTACCATTTCCAAGCATAGTTTAATATACATAATATATTATATTAATGTTATGGTTGAAATTGAAGTTGGACGAGATTATGATGGTTATTTTGAAGCATATACAAATGAAGCACTATATAAATTAGAACTCAGAAATATTAAAAAGATAAAAGTAAGTTCTGGCCCATGGCGCTCATATGCCGTTTCTTGTAAATTACAGGGAGAAGAACCTCTTATATCTGGATGGAAAGAATGGTTAATGAACTCCAAAGGCGGGGGCGGAATGTCTGAAGAAGAATACGAACGTGAGCACACATTAAATCCGGACGTTTGTGAAGTTGATTATTATGCTGCAACCAGGGAAGGATTCGGTGACTTATCAATGGAAATGGTACGAGATTGTATAGAACAATGTGATATTATGTCAGGTAGAATAAAATCTTTAAAGTGACTTTTGTTTCGTATTCCTTTCTTTAAATGTTTT
>Ga0209542_10010771_pt1 | contig 16399 bp, 16 predicted proteins | sample RifCSPhighO2_01_FD_184028 | JGI IMG/M metagenome (GOLD analysis project Ga0209542, IMG submission 184028) | Soil microbial communities from Rifle, Colorado - Rifle CSP2_plank highO2_0.1 (SPAdes) (version 2) | ecosystem: Environmental > Terrestrial > Deep subsurface > Rock core/Sediment ...
AAGCTTTACTGAACCCGCCAATCTTGAAAATATCGAACTCAAAGAGGATTTGAGCGCAGGTATGCAAAGAACCGAAGTGCGGTGCAAGCAATGCGGTTCGCACCTCGGCCATGTGTTTGATGACCTGCCTCGCGGCAAGGCGGGCCTGCCTCGCCATTTGCGAAGCAAGGCGGGCGGTCCGCCAGCTGGCGGAGGCAAACGTTATTGTATCAATTCGGTCTGCCTTACACTCGAGAAAAAAGATGCAAGCTCTTGACAGGGCTACTTGCTTATACTCTATAATAAAGACACAAAGGTCGATCGCATAATAACGCGTATTACATACTTCTAATGATGCCCAAGTCGAAACGGGCTGAAATGGTAGGGTAGTGTGTAAATGAGCGAAGAGCGGAGAGCTTCACAATTTTTTGTGCGGAATATGGAGGCAGAAAATCTGCTCGAGATGTTTTTGGTTTCTGCGATTTCTACGTTTCTCCTTATTCGTTTTTACCTGCAAATTGCTGGATATCCGCAATTGACGTCAGGGCCGCTCCACATCGCGCATGTGCTTTGGGGCGGTTTCTTTATGCTTGCCGCACTTGTGCTCGTGCTCGGATTCTTGGGGGGTTCTGTGCAGAGATTCGCCGCAGTTCTCGGGGGAGCAGGCTTCGGCGCGTTTATCGACGAGCTGGGAAAATTTATCACCAGCGACCACAATTATTTTTTCCAGCCCACGGTAGCTCTCGTATACATTATTTTTATTTTGCTGTACCTGGTATTTCGATATATGAGCCGATTTCAAAGTTTATCGGGTCAGGAATCTTTGGTGAATGCGCTTGAGCTTATGAAGGAGTCGGTGTTGCATCGGATGGATGAGGAGGAGAAGAAAAGACTTGTAAGGCTTATTGCAAATGCTAACTCTACGCATCCTGTAAAACAGGCTATGGCTTCTGTCGTGGCAGAATTGCTGGCGGCTAAACAAAAGCAAAATCTATACGAGAAGGGGAGAGCGTTTGTGCATGATTTCTATACAAAACTTGTACAAACTCCGTGGTTCTCGAAAGCGGTTATTCTTGTGTTCATCGGAAATTCTTTTGTAGCGATAGCGCAGGCGTTGTTGGTTTTGTGGCGTACTCGCGGCTTTTCGCTCGCATGGAATTTTTCGGACATTTCTTTTTTCGAGGTGGGGGAGTTAATCTCGTCTGCTGTTGCGGGTTTGCTGGTAGTGGCAGGGATAATTCAGATGCGCCGCTCGCGCCTTGCCGCGTATCATTTCTTTCGATCAGCGGTTCTTGTCTCAATATTTTTAACCAATGTGTTGCTATTTTTCCGAGAAGAACTCGGGGCTCTCGTCGGACTCGCGGGCAACATTGTGCTCTTGGGAATTTTGGACTATGTGATTCGCGAGGAGGGAGCTATTACTAAAGATATCCCATATGAAAAATTACAGCAAAGTCGGGGGTAAGGCGGGGAAGCCCGCGTACCGTACGCCTTCGAGTTTTCGGTACCGCAAGATTGTGCGAGCTCAAAATCTTGCCAAGCGCTCCGAACACCCTCGTCCCAAGTCCTAATACATTGTGCGACATTTGAAATAGCTTGCGCATTGAAAAGAATTTGCTAAGCTAAAGACAGCTTATGCGCTAGTGCGCGCATTTTGTATCTTTAAATACTGCCGAAGGAGAAGGAGAGTATGAGAGTGTTGGTTGTTGGGTCTGGGGCTCGGGAACATGCAATTATGTGGCGGCTTCAAAGAGGCGACACGTACTGTGCTGCTCCGGGGAATGCGGGGACTGCCTTACTGGGGGAAAATCTGCCCGTTTCGGCGACAGACATCGAAGGCCTTGTGGTTGCTGCCAAACGTCATAAGGTTGATCTGGTTATTGTGGGGCCTGACCGGCCGCTTGGGATGGGGCTTGCAAACAAACTCCGTAAAGCAGGCGTTCCTGTGTGTGGGCCTTCATGGGAGGCGGCGCAACTGGAAGCGGACAAGGTATGGGCGAAAGAGCTTATGTTTGGGGCAGGAATTCCTACTGCTCCGGCCGTGTTCTTTGACGACCCGGACAAGGCGCGTTTGTATGTGCAACAGCGCGAACTCCCGTTTGTTGTGAAAGTACGTGGGTATGCCGAAGGCAAGGGAGTGCGTCTCTGCTATACTCGGGAAGCTGCGCTCAAGGCAGTGGAAGACTTCATGGAAAAGAAAATCCATGGAGAGTCAGGGCGTGTTATCTTGGTGGAGGAGATGCTAGAAGGAAGGGAAGTAAGTGTGTTCGTATTCGTGAACGGCACCTACTACTCTTCTTCGGTGGAGGCCTGCGATTACAAACCGCTGTTTCCAGGCGGGCCAAACACCGGTGGCATGGGTGGATACAGTCCGCCGGAGTTCTGGGATAGTGAACTTGAGCGCGTAGTGAAAGAGCGCATTTTGGAGCCAACGCTCCGCGAGCTGGCCCGTCGTGGCATTGAATACAGGGGCGTGCTCTACCTAGGCCTTATGCTCACGAAGCAGGGCCCAGTGGTGCTTGAGTATAATACGCGGCTCGGGGATCCGGAAGCTCAACTCATTCTTCCCCGCCTCAAGGGGAATTTCTTGGAGATTTGTCAGGCAACGGCGGGAGGGGAGTTGGAGCGTGTTCCGGTGCGCTGGGATTCGGAGCTTTGTACTGTAGGGATTGTTGTTGCTTCGGAGGGATACCCCGACAGTCCTGTTACGGGAAGGGAGATCTTTGTTCCAAGGTTGGGCACCCCCGGCATACACTTCTTTTACGCCGGAATCGAGAGAAAGGGGCGTAAACTGTGTACCACTGGTGGGCGAGTACTTACAGTGGTAGCAGAAGATTCTTCGCTTGGCCGCGCGCGCGTTAGAGCCTACTGGGCACGGGCGGGAGGACATAGTTCTCGAGGCGTAGAGCTGGAGGGGCAACAATACCGGAACGATATAGCCTCTCATGTTTGGTAGGCATCACAAGGAGGTCGCAAGACCTCCTATTTCTATTATGCGCGGTTGGAAAGGGGATTGACAAGGCCAGTTGGTCTTGTTTTAATGAAAGTGGGAGAACCTTTCAAAAATTAAATATTTCCAATGGGAATCTTTAAAATCTAAAGACATTTTGATTTTCACTGAAAGTATTTAAATGTAATGTAGTTCCATGGAGCCGATTCAAATTATCAGAAAATCTGCAGATGGATCAACATGGAGGTATGCGGTTCTCCTCGGACATGATTCAGAAGATGTCGGGTTTTTGGTAAAGATAGACCGCCAGCATTGGGAAATACTTACTGGCGGGCGAGTGTCGCCCGAGGATCTTATAAAAAAATGTTTTCGTTTCTTGCTAAAAAAGCAGTCCAAGTATTCTATAATGCGGAGTTTTGATGTGTGGGAAGTGCAGCGAAAGTTTCCCGACTTCGCGAAGGAGTTCTGACGCGCAAAGCATACACGGTACTGCCTATTCTTCGGCGAAGTGATAGAATAAAAAAGTGAAAGAAATCCTTAAGCTCGCCATTGCGATCGCGGTTTGCCAGAGTGCCGGCATTGTAGGTTCGATTTTTACGGTGTCCGCAATCCCCACGTGGTACGCGCAGCTTGCAAAGCCTTTCTTGACGCCGCCTGGCTGGGTGTTTGGCCCTGCATGGTTTACTCTCTACACGCTCATGGGTATCGCGTTGTACCTCGTATGGAGAAAGAGAACAAAAGAAGAGTGCCATTGCGCGGCTCTCCGATTGTTTTTCTTTCAGTTGGCGCTCAATGCTTTGTGGTCGTATCTCTTTTTTGGGCTAAGAGAGCCGTTGATCGCGTTATTCGGTATTGCAATATTGTTTGTTACAATTTTGGCAACCATATGGCAGTTCTGGGGCATTAGCAGGGGAGCTGCGTATTTGCTGCTTCCATATGCCGGTTGGGTTGCTTTTGCCGCGTATCTTAATTATTCAATTTGGCAGATGAATTCGTAATGTTCCATTTGGGAAAGGTCGAGATAGAATTTCAAGCAATTAGTATGAAACCAATAGGCAAAGTTACTCATTACTACGGCAAAGCGGGAGTAGCGATTGTTAAACTCCAAGATGAACTCAAACTAGGAGATCACATCAGAATAGAAAAGGGAGATCATGTATTTGAGCAAGAGGTTACCTCGATGCAAAAAGAATATAAGCCGATCGAAAGGGGGGAGGCAGGAGATGAAGTAGGAGTAAAAGTTTTGGAAAAAGCGTCGGAAGGGGCTCTTGTAGGTATTTTGGAAGGAACATAAGCGATATTGTGCGACATTTTGAATGCGGAAAATACCAGGCTTGAGGGTTTGGTATTATTGTTCTCACGATTTGAGATTTTTGCCGCTATGGTATTGTCTGTGTATATCGCGCAATCGTTTATTGGTTACGTGCGTATAAATCTGCGTAGTCATAATATTTTTGTGGCCGAGAAATTCCTGAATGCTGCGTAAGTCTACACCTTGAGAAAGGAGGTCCGTAGCATAAGAATGACGGAGTGTATGAGGAGTAGTAAAGAAAGGTATTCCGGCCTTGAGGGCGTATTTTTTGATGATTCGCTCGATGGAACGAGCGGTGAGTCGGCTTTCCTCTTGGGCACGCCCCCTATAGTTGATGAAAAGGGCTTTTTGTTTGTCGCCGCGAGTTTTAAGATACTTTTTGAGCCATTCTAGAGCGCGTTCTGAAAAATACACTGTGCGAGGCCGCGATCCTTTGCCAATGATACCGAGCTCAAAATCCTGCTTATCCGCAATAGAATCGAATTGTTCGCGGTTCAGGCTTACGAGCTCCGCAATGCGCAATCCCGTTGAAAACAATGTCTCTAGAATGGTTTTATCTCGCAATCCAGCAGGGCTTGAAGCATCCGGGGCATTGAGCAGTTTTTCTACCTGTTCTAATGTAAGGAATTTGATGGTTTTCTCGTTTTTCGCGTCTTTTGGCAGGGTTACCTTGTCTGGTGGCAGTGAAACTATGTCTTTTGCCACAAAGTAGCTCAGAAGGGCTCGTAGTGCTATTAAATAGTAGTTTTGGGTAAGTTTGGATAGGCTTTTACCCTTATTTTGGTGCCTTGAGAGGAAAAGCCTATAATCCCAGACATCTTGGGCTGAAAGTTCCTGGGGAAGGAGATTGAGGAGGGATTTGGAAGAGAGCCATACTTTGAACTTTTTAAGATAGTGCGAATAATTTTCCTGAGTTTTATTTGATAACCCGCGTTCTACTTCACAGTAGTCCAAAAAATCTTTTATATGTTCTACTATTGGTTTTTGTGATTTGGGCATATGTTCAGTATATCATATTGTACGACACTAGGTTCATTGACTAATTATAGATATTGTGTTATAAGCTAATTAGAGCAACGACTCAAAATTCAATACTGGAGGAAGAAGAATGGAAGTCTTGATCGTGGCCCTGTTGTTCATTCTGAACGTCGGCATTAGTTTCTGGAACGCCTACAGCTGTGGCTCCTACTGGACTGAAAGCAAGATCGCTGGCGGCTGGACCCGGGTGATCACATGGTGCGGGTTGATCATGGCGGCATGTGGATTCACCTGGACCTACCTGATGATCTTTGCTCTGCTTGGTGTGGGTACCAAGGTCCTGACTCCTGAGTGGGGAGAGGTGATGTTGAAGATCGGCTACCTCATCCTGATCTTTCCTATACTGGGTAGCGGACTAGGTATATGGATCCATAGCCTGGTCTACGCCTTCCGTAGACGTTCTTTCGGAAGCGTTGCAGTTGCGGGATGGAATACCAGTGCGCAGCTGTACAATACCTGGCAGGCGGCTCGGACTGTCCCTGGCTTTGTGGATGATGTTATCGGAGCATTTACCCCAAAGAAAGGACGCGGCAAGGATGCAGGAGGTATCCTAGTATTGATCATTGTGGTCCTTGCCCTCTCTGCCGGTACCATCACCACTATAGCCATTGCACGTTGGGCGGATAGGAAGGTCCAGGTGGAGGTAGCGGAACCGGAACGTCGAGCTATGAGGGCTCGACCCTAAAAGGTGAAGGGGTAGAGGAAAGAGTATAAATCTCTTCCTTTTCCCTTTTTATTTTAGGTAGAAGTATAGGGCTAAACGTCTCTTAACCTACATTGTACGACATTGTATAGATTCATAGTAGTAGCTCCCCTCTCGCTTGTCAAACTTGGTATTAATCTTTGCGGAAAAGGGCACGGAAGCGTTCCCAGAGGCCTTCTCCGGTCTTTTCGACCTGTCCCTTGAGTTCTTGCTGTAATTCTTCTTTTTCTTTCTCGAGTTCTTGCTGAATAATAGGTGTTCTTTTCTCTACCTCTTGTCCGAGAAGCTCCTTTGCGCGGTCAGTTATAGTTTGAAGCGCGGGTGAAACCCGTTTGTCCCATACCTCTGCTTTGATCCATTCTCCCATGCGCCGCCACAGCGGGATTACTTCCTCATTCCAAATCTTTGCAATCGCCCGCGGTATCGCCTCCATGACTTTGTCGCCTATGTTTAAGACACCTTCTTTCGCGCCCTCAATTGTATCTGGAGCGCGAAAAATGGGATCGGTTTGGGCAAACCCGAATGTTGGCACTATGATAGAAAGAAAAATAATGAGAAAGGTAAAATGTCGCACAATATTAACTGCCTAGGTTAAACCTTAGATATAGTTATTGCTTGTTTGATTCGTTGGAGCGTTTGTTCTTTGCCAAGGATTTCCGCGATTTCAAAAGGTCCTGGTGAAGCTTTTTTTCCGGAAAGCGCCACGCGTAAGGGCCACAGCATGTATCCTCGATTTTGCAGTTTTTCGGCCTCCGGCATGAGAATTTTTTCAAGATTTTCTTTGGTCCAGTCGCTCTCCCCTACCCCGCCGATCAACTCATGTATTTTTCCCAGCATTTCTTTTGTTTGTTCAGTTGTCGCTTCTTTCCAATAGAGCAATTCTCGGGGATATTCGAGTGCATCTTTGAAAAAGAAATCCGCGAGTTCGGCGATTTCAGAAAGCTTTTTCAGCCGCTCTTGGTACAATGCGACAATCTTTTTTTTCTTTTCGAGATCCATTGGATGCTCAGGGAGGTACGGTTTGCATATTTCGGTAAGTTCTTCGAGCGGCATTTGGCGAATATATAAACCATTGATCCAATCCAAACGCTGCAAGTTGAATATGGCGCCGCCCTTTTGTATGCGTTCCAAAGAGAATTCTTTAATGAGTTGTTCCATGGAAAAAATTTCACGTTCGTCTCCAGGATTCCACCCTAAAAGCGCGAGAAAGTTTACCACAGCTTCCGGCAGATACCCCTGCTCCCGAAATTTCCGGATCGAATTGTCACCATGGCGTTTGCTTAATTTTGTTCGGTCTTCCCCGAGCAAGAGAGGTAAATGCGCGTATTGTACTCCGGGAAGCGCAAGGGCTTGCTGAATAAGAATTTGCCGCGGAGTATTGGCGATATGCTCTTCTCCCCGTATCACATGCGTGATTTGCATTTCAAAGTCATCCACCACTACGGTGAAGTTATAGAGCGGTGTTTCTAAATCTTTCGCGATTACCGCGTCACCGAGCAGGGTGGTGTCAAACTTGATTTCACCTCGAATTAAATCTTGGAACGCGATACCTTTTGGTTCCAGGATAAACCGGATTACTCCCCGCTCCCCTGCCGCGAGGCGTTTTTCCTGCTCTTGCCGGGAGAGATTTCTGCAGATACCTTTGTACCGCGGAGCTTCGCCTAAACTAATTTGGTGAGCGCGTTGCGCTTCAAGCTCTTCTGCGGTGCAGAAGCACCAGTAGGCGCGTCCTTCTTCCAAGAGTTTTGTAAGGTATTTTTTGTATAGTTCTGTCCGTTCACTTTGCCGGTAGGGTTCGTACGGCCCTCCCTTTTCTATTCCCTCATCCCATTTCAAGCCCAGCCAACGGAAGTTGTCGAGAATATCCTGTTCGTATTCTTTCTTGGAGCGTTCTTTGTCGGTGTCTTCAATACGCAAAATAAATTCACCGCCTTCTTTTTTGGCAAAAAGATAATTAAACAACGCAGTCCTTGCGTTGCCCATGTGGGCAAACCCGGTGGGAGAGGGCGCTATTCTTGTCCGTACTTTTCCGTTCATCGTTGGAGATATGATAATAAGTAATCTGCAATGATGCGGGCCGCATCGGGTTTGGCAAATCGGAGCGCGGCCTCGCTCATGCGTTGTGTTTCCATTGGGTCAAAGACCACGCTGTTCACGCGCTCCAAGAAAAAGTGGGGCTTCAAATTTGCTTCCTCCAGTACGATGGCGGCTCCCGTGTTGGCGTAGGCGTACGCGTTTTCTACCTGATGGTTCTGCGCGGATTCCGGAAGCGGAATAAGTATGCTTGGTTTGCCAAGCGCGGCGATTTCGAAAATGCTTCCGGATCCCGCGCGGCTCACGATGAATTCAGCCGCGGCGTATGCGTGCCGGAGTTCATTTTCGTTCAAAAAAGGCACTGGATGATAATACGGAAGATTTGCTTCCGATATAACCACTTTTGCTTCTTCGTCCACCGTCCGGAAATTTGCCTCCCCTGTTTGATGAATAATTTCAAATTGCGAAAGCGCTGTGTCGAGTATGACTAGAAGCATGTCGTTGATGCGTTGGGCGCCCTGGGAACCGCCCATAATGAGGAGAACGGGTTTGTCGCCTACGAGCTGAAACCATTGCGCGGCTTCTTCGCGGGAGCCAGTTAACAGACGATTGCGAATCGGGTTTCCTACCAACAGAATTTTTTTTGGTGGAAACTGGCGAGTAAAGGGAAAGGAAGTGAAGATCTCCAATGCGAACTTTTCTGCGGCTAAATTGGCCTTGCCCGGTATGATGTCTGATTCATGGAGGAAGACTGGTACGCGAAGCAGTTTGCCCGCAACCGTGGCGGGAATTGCTCCGTATCCTCCCTTACTAAAGATGAGATCCGGAGAGAGGAAAAAGAGGATTTTAAACGCTTTACAGATTCCCAAGGGGACGACAAAAAGCATATCTCCGAGATTGTGGAAGAAGGTGCCGATGCTTTTGTTTCTTCTGAACTTCCCTGCTTTTACAGTGAAAGCTTTTATCTCCTCTTGAGAAAGCAAAACATCTCCAAACCTATCTTCGGGGCCCATGTAATACAATTCCATGTCTTCGCTCGGGTAGCTTCGCTTTAACTCTCTGGCAACGGCAATAATGGGAAGAATATGTCCTCCGGTTCCTCCTCCGGCAAAAAGGATTTTCATGAAGCTTTTTCGGGAGCATGGCTCCCTTTAGATATATTAAGCAAAATTCCCACGGCGAGCAACTCGGTTGCTAGCGCAGAGCCTCCATAACTTACAAATGGCAATGGAATACCCGTGAGCGGGAGTGCTCCGATATTGGATCCGATGTGTACCCCAGCTTGCAAAAAAATCCAGACACCAATGCCTGCGGCAGTCAGGCTGCTGAATCGGTCGCTCGTGCGCCGTGCAATGAGAAACACGCGCCAAGCGAAGAGGACAAAAAGCGATATAAGAAGCATGCTTCCCAGGAAACCGGTTTCTTCCGCGAATATGGCGAAGATAGAATCGCCAATAGGTTCGGGTAGCTTGCCGAATTTCTGGAAACTCATGCCGAGGCCAACGCCAAACAAGCCGCCAGAGCCAATCCCAATGAGCGCTTGAGTTAGTTGATATCCTTTGCCGAGCGGGTCGAGGGAAGGATCGAAAAACACGCGAAGGCGGTCCATCCGATAAGAAACCAAGAAGAGCAGAGCGGTGAATGCGCTGAGCCCGATTCCTGCTAAAGCAAAGCTGTGCCACAAAGGTGTTCCGGCCAGGAAATACATGATAAGACCGGTAGCCGCAATAACTCCTAGGGTGCTCGCGTTGGGTTGGAGAATTAAAAACGCGCTTATGACCGACATAATAGTTGCAAACGGCATCAATATTTTTACGAATGATTCTTTTCTCGCAGATAAGGTGCGGGAAGCCAGCCAAGAAGCCATATACAAAATAAAGGCGAGTTTTAAAAGCTCCGCCGGCTGAAATGAAAATCCTGCGAAGTAAATCCACCGGCTGGCACTTCCCACTCCTCCGCCAATGCCGGGTATAAACACCAAGGCAAGCAGAAAAATGGTAAAGGCCAAGAAAAGAATCCCCCACTTTTTGAAAAATGAAAGAGGCATGAAGAACGCTGCCGTTCCAAACAAGAGCCCTGGTATGATACCAACCAGAAACTGATGGCTCAAGTAATAGAAGCCCGTGCCGGTTCGCTGAAGCGAAAAAGAGGAAGATACGCTTGCTAAAATCAGCACGCCCACGGTGAGAAGTGTTCCGCATACAAGAAGCAGTATAAGATCAGGAGTGCGCTTTTTTGCCATAGCGAATCACGAGATTTTTGAATTCATCGCCGCGTTCTTTGTAATCGCGAAACATGTTGAAACTGGAAGCTGCGGGAGAAAGAAGACAGATGTGGCCTTTCGGAGTATGCTGGTAGCTTAGTTCTACTGCTTCTGCCATAGTCTTCACGTGAAAATCGTCCGGCAGGCCCGCCTTGCCGCGAGGCAGGCGAATATCTTTTTGATTTGTCTGCAGCGCCTTAAGTTCACGCCAGATTAATTCTCCGGTTGTGGGGAGAAGGATCAGGTTGCGGACTTTACTCTTGAGAATTCGTTCTGCCAACGCAGGGAAGGGTATCCCCCGGTCGTATCCTCCCGCGATAAGCGTGGCAACTTTGTTCCCCAACAGATCGAGAGCCGAGATGGTAGCCTCCGGAATGGTGGCGAGAGAGTCGTTGTAAAAGGTAATTCCCTTATAGGTCCCCAGACGTTGGAGGCGATGAGGCAAGGGCTTGAAATGCTTGAGAGTTTTTTCTACTTTTTCTTTCTGAATGCCGAAAAGTTTTGCCACCAGGAATACTGGCTGGGGGGCCGCGGCGAAAGGCGCATTCTTTTCCCGTTTGGGTACGTAAGGGATTAATTTTGCTTTCGATTTGAGCGCGATATTTTTTGCATATTCATTGGATTCATTGAAAATAAGGTAGTCGTTTTCGGTTTGGAACTTGGCGATGTTTGCTTTTGCTCCCGCGTAAGCTTTGAAAGTTCCGTGTCGGTCGAGGTGTTCTGCATACAAATTGAGAAATACGGCAATGTGCGGGCTTTGGATAATCGTTTCGAGCTGGAAGCTTGAAAGCTCGTATACGAACACGTCATTGCTCGTTGCATCATCCAAAAATTGCAGGACGGGTTGTTCAATGTTACCTACGAGATGCGCTTTGACTCCCCCATTCTTCAGGACTTCGTAGATGAGCGATGCCGTCGTGCTTTTGCCTTTGGTGCCGGTTACGCCCACAATAGTCCCGGGACAGTTGGAAAAGAAGATATTGGTTTGCGAGGTAAGAGTTTGCTGCTTTTTGAGGTAAGGTTTTAGGGCAGAAACCGGAATGCCGGGCGACTTGATGATTACGTCATACTTGTTGACCTGTTTTAAGTAATCTGAGCCGAAATAGATGACTACTTTATTGTCTGCGTTGATCATCTTTTGGGTTTCGAGCGGCAGTTCCATAAATTCTTTTTTGTCGGCAATCCCAAGGCTTTTTTCGGGAAAATGTTTCCGTAAAAACAAAAAGGAGTCCTGCCCCTCGCGGCCAAACCCTACCAGAAGGATTTTTTTATCTTTGAGGTTAGAAAGTAGCATGACAATTCGCCCTCTTATCCTAGCACGGATTTGAGCTCCTTTTCCAGACGGAGTGGCAATGCGTGGGTAGTATTCCAGCTTTTGAGCATTTCTCGCGATTCTTGCGGCAGATGGAGGTGTTTTTTTGCAATATGCGCTCGGAAATGTTTGAGGAGAGCTGGCAAGGGTGGATATGTTTTTTGCAGACTTAAGTAAAAAGCAGCCAAACTTTCTCTGGTGGTGCCTACGCATTCAAACGGCTTGAAGTTTCTCTTCCCTACCAATTCTTCCATGAGCGGAATGAGCGAAGCGTCCTCGAAAAGGTTTTTGCCGAATATTTTTTCCAATTGCTTTGTTTCAATAAACGGATACAAAGAGGCGAACGCAAACAAGCATTTCGAACATTTGCCACACCATTTTTCTGCAGGTTTGCGGGTGCCAGAGTGGGTTTTGTGCGCCTCGTTACAGCTTAGAAATGTCGCAAAATATTGAGGATACTGCGAAAACAATTTTGCGATTTGCAGTTCATATAAAGGCCGGAGAAAGCTAAAGTATTCAATGTTTTTGGCCAAATATTTTTTACTGTACGCGCGAAACTTTTTCTCAAATTCCCATGACTTGGAGTATTGATGGTTTATGGTGCTCCCGAGATAGCTCACATTTCCTTCATTTGAGCTTCGTTCGTTGGAAAGCGCGATATACCGGTAATCGAAAAGCGTGGCGCATGAAGCTGTGAGGAACGCAAGGTATGCGGAAAACGGCGTGTGCCCGTTCAAATAGCCTTTTCGGTTGAGTGCCAAGAGCGTGGGGTCAATTTCGCGTTGAACAACGATAGGATTAGTTTCGCCAGCAATATTAAGAATCTCGAGCTGTTCCTTTTTCGGGTTTAGTACAAACGGCTGGATTTTTTGTTTACCCTGAGCTTGCCCGCCTTGCCGCGAGGCAGGTCGAAGGGCTTTCTTGAGAATTTCATAGGTTACGATAGCATCTTTTCCTCCTCCGATCGGTACAAGCGTTTGTGCTAGGACGGTCCTAGCCCAAGCTTGTGCTGGGACTGTCCCCGCACGGCCCGCGCGGCCGCGGAAAGCGCGGTCAGATGTAATGGTAAGAAAATTTTTGTTTGTGAATTTGATTTTGTTCTCATAGAAATATTGTCCCATTCCTTTCATAAACAAATCATGCCACCAATTAATCTGCGCTCTATTCAAGTATCCTGCTTGTACGATAATTTTCGGCGATGCTGTCGCCTTCCAATAGCTTGGCATTTCTGCCAGCCCGAGATGAAAGATGAGATTTTTGAGCGCGCTATCCCCTACTCTTTTTACATCTTGTTGCGAAACGTTTTTGATAACAATCTTCGGTCTGAACTTTATCTCTCCAACTTCAAAATGAAACAACATCTCCAGGGCGTTCTTTCTTAATTCATATGAGTATCCCTTATACAAAAATTCCGGATACTTTTTTCTCAACTCCCCTATTCCCATAGCATTACTTTACTTTTGCAAATTGGTAATCATTCAATAGCTTTCCATTTTTCATCACATTCTTTCTTATGAGTCCCTCAAGTTTATACCCACTTTTCTTGAGGACTTTCATTGAAGCTTTGTTGAACGGATATACGCAGGCGTAAATTCTATGGAGATGGAGTTCCTCAAAACCAAATTTCGTAACAGCTCTTACCGCTTCGGTTATAATTCCTTGGCCCCAGTATTTTTCTCCGAGCCAATAGCCGATCTCTGCTCTGTGATTTTTTTCTACGTCATCGAATCCAATTCCTCCTATCAATTCTCCGTTCATTTCGATAACAAAGTTTACCGATTCTGGGTTTTTTTGTTTCGCCAGCTTGCGGTTTTTCGCAATCCATTGCTTCGCGTCTTGTACGGTATAGGGATACGGAATATGCAAAGTAGCGCGATAAACCTTCTTGCTGTTGATATTCCTCACGAGCGCTTCTTCGTCTTCTCCCCTGTATGGACGCAACAAGAGCCGTTTTGTCTTAATCGTGTATCGCATATTAGCCTATGAGGCGGATGGCGACGCCCACGAGGGCGGCGACAACCCCGACTACCCAGAATCTCATGGTAACTTTGTGTGGAGGCCAACCTTTGGCTTCAAAATGGTGATGGATGGGAGCCGCCAGAAACACTTTCTTTTTGCGGAATTTTTTGGAAAGCAACTGAATAATCACGGAGGCAGATTCTGCCACAAGGAGAATTGCGATAATGGGAAGCACGAAAACGGAATCAGTGAGAAACGCGACAACGGTAAGCGACGCGGTGAGCGCCATCATGCCGGTTTCTCCCATGTAGAAGCGCGCGGGCGGAATATTGAACCACAAAAAAGCTAAAATTGCCCCCGCCACTACAAAGCAAAAGGCCGCAAGGTCGATTTGTCCCCGCGAGAACGCAATAACACCATATGCTCCAAATATGGAAGCAAACGTACCGCCGGAAAGCCCATCGATTCCGTCAATGACTCCTCCGCTGTAAGTGGCAAGCATTACAATTACGAATAGCGGAATGTACAGAATGCCAATGGGTAAATCTCCTACTCCCGGAATATGGATGGTGCTCCATCCAAGTTTGTAAAAAAACCACGAGGCCGCCACAAGGCCGATGAGCGACACAAGCGCAAAGCGGTATTTTAGATGGAGTCCTCCCGCTACATATTTGCCGAGACGATCCCAGAGAAGTTTGGAAAATCCCTTGGTAGGCGGAGCAATAACCTGCATGATGTCGTCAAGAAATCCCACGGCGCCTGCGGCTAAAAGCGTGGCCAAAGGAAGCCAGGTTTGTCCTCTGCTTAAAAAGCTGAATTTTTCCAGCCACCCGATTTGGGTGGAGGCGAGAGCAAAAAAGAGAAGCGCCACGGCAGGAGGCATCAACCAAATGAGCATACCGCCAAATCGCGGCGTTTTTATTTCTCCCTCCCCGTGGAACTTCTGAAAAAAAGGCACTTCTCCTCCGCCGAGAGCTTCTGTCCGTACGGTTTTCCGCCAAAGCCGATGCTTATACAGGACATGTATCAAAAAAGGCGTGACGCAAAACGCCAGCAAAAAGCTTGTGGCGGCAAGAGTCGCGATTTTTAAAACGCTTAAGGTGAAGTTAATTTCCATTGGTATGATTGCAAAATCCACTGCAAAAGCTGGCGCATCTCTGCGAATCTTGCTTCCGATCCCAAGATTACGTTTATAATATACCCTTGCGTGTCTGGACTTTCGACCACGAACAAAAGGGTTTCTCTTGCGAGCGGCGTTGTTCCTGTTTTGCCGCCAAAAGTCCTGCCGGGCCAATCATAGTATCCTAAAAGTTCATTTGTGTTTCGCATGGTATGGTGGAACCTTCCAGTTGGAGTGACGAGCGCGAGTTCACTTTGGCTTAAGATATCAAACACTTGCGGATAGCTTTGGAACAAATAGCGCGCGAGTTCGGCAAGATCCTTCGTGGTGGACTTATTGGTGTATTGGGCTTCATCGAGTCCGGTGGGATTCACGAATGAGGTGTTTTGCAGATTCAGGCGCGCGGCTTCCTCATTCATCAATTCCACGAACGCTTCAAATCCCTTGGCCTCCGCAAGCGCGACAGCGGCGCGGTTGCTCGACTCCATTAAGGCAAGATAGAGCAAATCTTTTACCGTGAACGCCTCTCCTGCGCGCAGCTGGCCGGCCTCACCGGGAGTTTCAAGAACTTTTGGAGTTATGGTGATGTGTTGGTCCAGCGGATAATTTTTTATCGCTACCAGCGCGGTCATAAGTTTGGTTATGCTTGCTATAGGCAAGGGAGTATTACTGTTTTTTTCAAAAAGAACTTTTGTCGCGCTCGCCTCGCCGCGAAGCGGGCCGCTTTCTTTTACATACAGAGATAAAACCGAGGTGGCCTGTAGCTCGAGCGGCGCGGTTTTCTTTTTCGCGAGCGGATACGCGTCTTGAAGTTTTTGTTCAAGCGCAAGCTGGGTCGAGGCGGCTGCCAACAATTCTGGATTGGTGCGCAGCTCGCGCTGAAAGAACAATTCTTCTAATCCCGCGGACAGCGCGTTTATCCCCCACCAGACAGCTACGCTTCCAGTGAAGGCAGCGAAGAAAACTTTGAGATTCCTGTGCATCATTTTTCTTTCTGGACGCGGAGATGAAGCTCGCGAAGCTGGTTTTCGGCAAGTTCGCTGGGGCTATTCATCATGAGGTCTCGACTATCTCCTGTTTTCGGGAACGCAATAACCTCGCGGATGGTGGGTTCTCCTTGGAGAAGCGAAATGAGACGGTCGAGTCCGGGAGCAATGCCCCCATGCGGAGGAGCTCCATACGAAAAAGCTTCTAGCATATGCCCAAAGTTTTCTCGGATCCTTTCTTTTTCATACCCCATAATTTCAAAAACTTTTTCAAGGGTTTCCGGGGTATGATTTCTAATGCTTCCTCCTCCAACCTCCACGCCGTTCAATACGATATCGTATTGGGTTGTGAGGATATCGCCAATATTTTTTTGTTCCATAAGATCTTGCATGTATTCGGGCTTTGGGGCTGAAAATGGATTGTGGGTGAACGTCCAATCGCCCTGCTCACTTTTCTCGAAAAACGGAAAATCAACTACCCAGCAAAATGCGAGAAGATCCGGATTTTTTTGATCTTTTCTGATATCGGGGCGATCAGTTTTATATTTCTCCATCGATTCTTGATACGATAAGCGAGGGAAAGGAATCTCTTGGATTTCTTTTTGGGGATACAGGGTTTTGACGAGATCCACAAGAAGTTCTTCGGTTAACGCCATTACGTCTTCTTGCTCTACAAAACTCATTTCTAAATCCAGTTGGGTAAATTCCGGCTGGCGGTCTGCTCTGGGATCTTCATAGCGGAA
>Ga0209542_10010772_pt1 | contig 16399 bp, 16 predicted proteins | sample RifCSPhighO2_01_FD_184028 | JGI IMG/M metagenome (GOLD analysis project Ga0209542, IMG submission 184028) | Soil microbial communities from Rifle, Colorado - Rifle CSP2_plank highO2_0.1 (SPAdes) (version 2) | ecosystem: Environmental > Terrestrial > Deep subsurface > Rock core/Sediment ...
TTTACAACTATGAACGAATCCATTTAGGAAAATATCTAAACGGCATGATACCGGTCGAGAAACTTAATTATTATTTATCCACAGTGTCACCCTTGAAGGGTAACTAAACATAGACCTGATTTATTTGCAGGAATAAGGACTATTTAGTATAGTGTGTATTATTCTTAATGTATAAATTATAAAAAATACATATGACTGAAGAACAAAATACAAACCCATTATTGGTGCCACTTTCAATTATTATCGCTGGTGCGATAATTGGTGGGTCTCTTTATTTTAAAGGAGATATAAAAACAGGCGATACAGGTACTGATGTAAAAACAGACATCTCTGACATAAAAGTAGAGATTACAAAAAATGATTATATTTTTGGAAGCAAAGATTCTTTAGTTACGATTGTTGAGTTTTCTGATACTGAATGCCCGTATTGTAAAAATTTTCACAAATCTCTTATAGAAGTATTGCCTGAATATGAAGGAAAAATTTCGTGGGTGTACCGTCATTTGCCACTTCCACAGCTTCACCCCAAAGCTCCTCGTGAAGCAGAAGCAACAGAATGCGCCGGTGAACTTGGAGGAAATGATATGTTTTGGGCATACACAAACCGTCTTTTTGAAATCACCCCATCAAATAACGGGTTAGAAGACTCACAACTTCCAGAAATCGCAGAAACAGTTGGTTTAGACAAAGATAAATTTATTGAGTGTCTCAATTCTGGCGATATGACAAAACGAGTTACTGAAGATTCGGAAGGCGCAGTGCAAATTATTCAAAAATTTATTAATGTCGGACTTGCTCGCGGAGTTGGAACACCGTTCTCTGTTCTTATAGATAAAGATGGAAAGATTATTACACCAATTCCGGGAGCTGTAGGCGCGGATGTATTACGACAAACATTTAATCAGGCGCTTGAAGAACAAAAACAGTAACTAACACAATAGAAACAAAAAACCCGCGTATTGCGGGTTTTTTGTTTACTACTTATCGTTTTTTGTTTTTAATATCTCGTCAATAAGCCCGTATTTTTTTGCTTGCTCAGCACTCATAAAAAAATCTCGTTCAACATCCTTTTCTATCTGTATTAAGGATTGCCCAGTTGCTTTTGCTAACATTTTATTGAGCCGTTCGCGCAATGCAATAATATGCTTTGCGGTAATTTCAATATCAGTTGCTTGCCCCTGCGCTCCGCCAAGTGGTTGGTGAATCATTATTTCTGAATTAGGAAGAACAAATCGTTTACCTTTTGCTCCCATTGCTAACAAAATTGCGCCACCCGAAGCCGCCATTCCAACGCATACCGTTGAAACTTTTGGTTTGATATATTGCATTGTGTCTACCATAGCAAGCGTTGCCGATGCTGAACCACCGGGCGAATTAATATAGAAACTTATGTCTTTTTTAGGGTCTTGAGATTCTAAAAAAAGAAGTTGAGCAATAATCAGATTTGCTTTGTGGTCGTCAATAACACCACCCAAAAAAATAATACGATCTTTTAAGAGACGAGAATATATGTCATATGCTCGTTCTCCAAATTGTGATTTTTCTAAAACTATTGGAATAATCATTTTTGTTCTGGATTTTCTAATAATGAATACACTTGTTCGAGACTAAGGATACTTTCAGCGTATGCGCGGGCCTTATCGACTGGAACCGAAGGGTAAATACGTTCTATGGCTTCAATTTCATCGTCCACTTTATTACTATCTGGAACGATAGACTCTTCCTTTATTATTTTTTCTAAAATAAGGTTTATTTTAGCTCGTTTTTCCGCCTCGTCTTTCCATCCTTCTGTAAGTTCCTCTTCTGTTTTACTAATATGACTCAAATATTTTGAAAAATCAAGTCCAGAGCGTTCTATTTGAAAACGAAGATCGGCAAGCATCCTTGCTTTTTCGTTTTTAATAAGAATAACAGGTATTGTAAAACGGGTATTTTCTGCAAGCGTGTCGAGTATTAAAGAGCGTCGTTTATCTTTTTCTTTTTGTTCATTTTTTTGCTTAATACCAATAGTTAGTTTTTCTTTAAGATCGTCTAAATTTTTAAATTCACCAAGAGACTTAGCAAAAGTATCATCAATTAAAATTTTAGATTCTTTTGTTGGCTCTTCTTTCGCGTCAACTTGTGTTTTTTTTGTACTAAACATCTCCATTTCTTTTTGTTGTCGCAATTCATCAATGGCATCGTCTATGTCTTTTTTTGTTACCTCTGCTGGACTTTCTTTTTTAGATACAATGGTTTTGGCAATTTTTTTATAATCAGGCAGAGAAAATTTCGGTAGCACTGATGTTTTAATTTTAAACCCGAGAGGGTTTCCTTTTGCGAGTTTGGTTATGAGAATTTCTGGTTGTCCTATCGCGTCTATTTTGTTGTCCAAAATGATTTTTGGGTAATAATCTTTTAGCGCTTCTTCTGCCGCAACATGCAAGACAGCGTCTTCTCCAACCTTATCCAAAAACACTTTTTCAGGAACTGTTCCTTTTCTGAATCCCGGCGCGGTGAAATCCTTTTTTAATTTATTTGTAGCGCGCTTATGATATATGTCAAATTGTTCAATAGAAATTTCTCCCTCAATTTCTACTTCGGAATTATCCAGCGCGTTAATAGTAATGTTATTCATAATATATTTTATTTGACAGCTTTATTGTTTGATGATGATGCAATAGTGTATAGCGATTTACTTGTTTTTGCAAATAAAAAGCCCACAATGGGCCTTTTATTATAATATCGCTTTACCGCTTGTTTTTATTTAGAGTGAGTCTAATTCTTGGTCAATTGCTTGAACTTCGGCATCAAGATTCTCAAGATTTGTATCGTTCACATCTTTTTCGATTTCGTTTATCGTGTCAGAATCCCCTTGTTTTTGAAGGTTATCCTTTTGTTCATCAGGAAAATTTACAATTTCGTTTTCAATAAGGCCAGCTTCGTCATTGTTTAAATCATTCACAACATTTTCTCTGTTTGTGAAAATATAAAACCCAAGAACAATAAGAAGCAATACAACAATAATGGCTCCTATAAGCGCTCCATTGCTAGATTGTTCTTTTGGGATAGATTCTGGCGGTGTGGAAGAAGGTGTTTGATTTAATTGTGGTTCATGTTCGCTCATATATTTAAATAGTTAATTAATATGTTTAATTTGATGTAGTTGTTGCTGTTGTGGTTCCGGTCCCATTATTTGTCGATGTAGCGTTATTGTTGTCATTATCTGTTGCGCCCGGCTGTGCTTTAATACTTCGAATAGCGTTTTTAATTGATTTGTGTGCGTCTTTTAGGTCTTGGGTTGACTCACGAAGAAGAGCTCTTACTTCTTCAAAAGAAACCTTTGGGTCGTCGTTGCCAGATACAATATCTTTAGCTTTTTCTTCGATAGATGAAAGAGTCGCAAGTCCTGCAGAAATACTTACTCTAGCGTCATTAAGAAACGCTTTTGCTTCAGTGGTCTTAATGTTTTTATTTTTTTCTTCGAGTTTTACTATTCTTGACTCTACTCGTTCAACAAGACGAGACATACGTTCAAATCCAGCTTCTATTCGTGCGAACATTCTTTTAAAGAAAGCCATAATTCGAGCTTGGCGTTCTTCAGTGAGCTTAGCTCGTCTCTCTGCTATTCTATCCTTTGTTGAACTTGCCGTTGAACTGGCGCGATCGTAAAGTTTATTTGTTCTTGTTTCTTCATTGGCGCGCAATTCTAAAGCTCTCATTTTAGATGTTTCTACTTTTTCTTGAATCTTTTTTTCAAATTCCGCTCTCCTTTCTTCGTTAAGACGAAGCTTTTCTTCTTGTTTTTGCTGGAGCGCCCGTACATTATCCGTATTTAAAAGACGGGTTTTGATAATTCTCGCATCTTGCGTGGTTGTTCCTGTTGTTCCGTATTCCGCTGTAATTACTCCTATGCCGGAAAATATAACGGCAAAAAGGAGAACTGGAATCAAAATGGTTTTATATGACATGATGTTTTTTATTTTTTAATAATATTTATTATAAAACTAATAATCTGATTTTAATATACGCCCGTATTGATTTTATTGCAATAAATATGTGGATTATTTTGGATATTTTTCGTTATAAAGAAGAAGGGAACGCTTAATAGCGTTTAGTGTTGCGTCCCTCCCTTCCCAATCGCCAACCTTAACTGGTTTATTTTGGAGCTCTTTATACACTTTAAAAAAATGTTGTATTTCTTCCAAAATATGAGGTTCAATTTTTGAAATGTCGTTTATTTCTTTAAAACGAGGATCTTTTGCTGGAACCGCTAAAACCTTTGCGTCACTCTCTCCACTATCCTCCATTGAAAGAATGCCTATTGGTCTTGCGTCCACCAAACATCCAGGAACAAATGATTCGTGAGACAAAACTAAAACATCAAGCGGATCGCCGTCGTCCCATAGCGTTTTTGGGGCGAATCCGTAATTTGCAGGATAATGCATTGGCGAATAAAGAACACGGTCGACCTTTATCTGTCCAGATTCCTTATCAAGTTCGTATTTAATGCGAGAAAGTTTTGGAATTTCTATTACTACATTAAATTCTTCCAGTTTTCCAAATTTTATATCGTGCCAAAGATTCATAGTCTAAAAAAAGCAATTAATATAAAAAGTATATAGTAATATGCGTAAAAGTCCTAGTTTTTAATTTTTAAGTATTTTTTTCTTGAATTTCAGTTTCGATACGGTTTTGTTTATCTGAAGCGATTTGGTTAATGTGTTCAGTTGTCTCTCCGTCAGGGGTTTGTATTGCCTGTTCTCCTGTTGGAGCTTCAATATCAATTCTCCATCCAGTAAGTTTTGCGGCGAGCCGTACATTTTGTCCGCCCTTACCAATCGCAAGCGAAAACTGATCTGCATCAACCGCAACTTTAGCGTGTTTTAGTTCATTTTCTTCCGTAGAAGGAACGATAGCGACATTTACGATTCGCGCAGGAGAAAGAGCTTTGGTGATAAATGTTTTAGGGTCTTCTGACCATTCAATAATGTCTATTTTTTCTCCTCCTAGTTCGTTAATAACAGTGTTTACACGGATTCCTCTTTGACCGACAAGCGAACCAACAGGATCAATGTTTTCGTCATAACTTGCAACCGCTATTTTTGAACGCAATCCGGCTTCGCGAGCAACCGCCTCAATAACGACAGCTCCGCTTGCTATTTCAGGCGATTCAATACTAAAAAGTTTTACTAAAAAATTAGGATTGCTCCGTGTCAATTTAAGGTCTACTCCACGATTTGTTTCAACAACATCAAGAAGAAGAGTTTTTATTCTTTCTCCTTGGCGATAGTATTCTCCAGGAATTTGCTCTTCTCGAGGGAGTAGAGCCGTGATGCGTCCAAGATCAATAAGGACATTTCCTCTCTCTACTCGTTGGACTGTGCCGGTTACAATCTCACCTTTTTTTTGTAAAAATTCGTCTAAAACAGAAATTTTTTCAGCTTCGCGAAGTCGTTGAATAATAACTTGTTTTGCAGTTTGAGCGGCAATACGCCCATAATCGTCTTTTTGTTCAAGCGGGAATGTGACTTCGTCTCCAAGTTTAATATCCCGTTTAATTTTTTGAGCGTCAGGAAGCCATATGTGGTGTTCTTCATTAAAAAGAACCTTTTTTTCTTCACCGTCTAAGTGTTCCGATTGTGTTTCCGCAACGACAGAATCACCGCTTTCTTCGGTGACGCGAGCTGTCGATTCATCAACAACTATTTTTACTTTAAAAAAATCAACTTTTCCAGTCGCAAAATCAAAACGCGCTTTAATAATTTGCCCCTTTTTCCCATAGTCTTTTTTATAGGCCGCAGCAAGCGCGTCTTCAATAGCCCCTAGAATTTTTTCTTTAGGAATTCCTTTTTCTTCTTCAAGCTGAAGAAGGGCGGAATGCAATACTTTTAGATCAAACATATTAAAAATTTACTTAATAAAAACGCCCGATTCTGTATAGAACCGGACTCATACCATCCATTATCCATACTGAAACCCGTTTGTCAATACAATTTTAGACTTTAAATATGATTTTACGCATACGGCTTTTTTAGTAAAATGTCCGATTTATAAATTTAACATACTAAAAAGTCTTAAATATGTGCGTAAAAACTTAAAAATAATAATAAGACAATTTTTTCTAAAATAATTTTTAACATCTTTATTTTATTTTTAATCACAAAACAGTTCAATTTTGGTATACTATACAAGATGAAGTACTCAATTGATCAATTGAAGCGTTTTTTACTTGATACAGGTCTTATTTCCGAACAAGATATCGCTCTTGCTGAAAAAAAAGCACTGGAAAAAAAGACTACTATCGGTGATGTGTTGATAAGCGATGGGAAAATTCCTGAAGATGATTTTCGTCAAGTGGAAGCGCACATTTTAGGCACGCCATTTGTTGATTTGAAAGGGCAAAAAATAGACCAAAAAATTTTGTCGCTTATTCCTGAGCCTGTGGCGCGCAAACATAATATTGTCGCGTATAAAAAAGACGGACAAAATCTTGAAGTTGCAATGCTTGACCCTCAAGATTTTGAGGCAATCGAGTTTATAAAAAAAGCGGTTGATGCAAAAATTCAACCACGACTTACGGACAGAGAATCAATGAAAATAGTTTTGTCGCAATATCGCAAAAGTTTATCTCAAGAATTTAGCGACTTAATTAAAAAAGAAGTCGAAAATGTAAATAAAGTAGAAGAAAAAACCGATGAGGATATTTCAGAAAATGACCTTAAAAAAATGGCGGAAGATATTCCCATTATTCGCATTGTTGACAGTATTTTAAGTCATGCCGTTACGCAACGCGCGTCAGATATTCATATTGAGCCGTTTGAAGAACAAATTATTATTCGCTACCGTATTGATGGATTACTTCATGACGCTATGACGCTTCCACGCAATGTTGCGTCAGGAATTGCTGCCCGTATAAAAGTGCTTGCAAATTTACGACTTGATGAAAAGCGACTTCCACAAGACGGACGCTTTAAAATTGAGACCGAAGGTGAGGGGGTGGCGTTCCGTGTATCAACATTACCGACTTATTTCGGGGAAAAAGTTGTTATGCGTTTACTACCAGAATCTGTGAGGGGGTTTTCGCTAGAGTCTCTTGGTTTCCACGGTAAAGGGCTTGAAGAAATTCATAATGCAATACGCCAAACCACAGGAATGATTCTTACCACAGGTCCAACAGGGTCAGGAAAAACCACAACGCTTTATACACTTTTAGATATTTTAAACAAGCCGGAAGTAAATGTTTCTACAATTGAAGATCCTATTGAATACCAAATGCCACGCGTCAACCAGACACAAGTGAAGCCGGATATCGGTCTTACTTTTAGCACAGGACTCCGCACACTAGTTCGTCAGGACCCGGATATTGTTATGGTTGGCGAAATCAGAGACAAAGAAACCGTTGATTTGGCTATTAACGCTTCCCTTACTGGGCATCTTGTGCTTTCTACTTTACACACAAATAGCGCCGCAGGCGCAATTCCCAGAATGGTGGAAATGGGAGCGGAAGAATTTCTTATCGTCTCTACGGCAAAAGTAGTTTTGGGACAACGCCTAGTCCGTTGTTTATGCAAGGAAAAGGAGGGGTATAATTTGACCGATGCTGAACTTAAAAAACTTGAACCCCATGTGGACCTTGAAAAGGTTTTAAATGCGTTAAAGGATGAAGGGATTGTTGATAAAAAAGCAAATTGGAAAACCATACAATTTTTTCGCCAAGTAAAGTCACAGGAATGCCCTGATGGGTACAGCAGGCGAATGGGTATTTATGAAGTACTCCCAGTTACCCGCCCCATTAAAGAACTTATTATGAAAGGCTCAACGGCAGATGAAATCAATGATCAAGCAAAAAAAGAAGGGATGATGACAATGATTGAAGACGGGATATTTAAGGTTGCGCAAGGGCTTACCACTCTTGAAGAAGTTTTGCGCGTTATTAACGAATAACAAATGGCAATATTTGCATATAAAATAAAAACAAAAGACGGACACATTCAAGAAGGTCAGATGGAAGCTGAAAACAGATTAGCCCTTGCCAGAAATTTGCGCGCGCAAGGAAATTTTGTTTTAAGTGCGCGCGAAATTAACAAAAATAAAAAATCTTTTGGAATGTCGCTAATGACGATTTTTAATAGGGTCTCATTAAAAGAAAGAATTGTTCTCACTAATAATTTAAGCGCGATGATTGGCGCAGGGCTCTCACTTTCGCGTTCACTTGAAATTATTTCTCGACAAAGCAGGAATCCAAGACTTCAAAAAGTAGTCGGGTCGTTAATTGATGATGTGAACAAGGGAGTTTCGTTTGGCAACGCATTAGCAAAATTTCCAGATGTTTTTGAAGAACTTTTTGTTTCTATGGTCATGGCAGGTGAAGAATCTGGAAAACTATCCGAGGCGCTTATTCTTATTCGCGATCAACTTACTAAAAGCTACGAATTGCGAAGAAAAATAAAAGGGGCAATGATTTACCCGTCGGTTATTATGGTTCTTATTGTCGTTATCGGCGTGCTTATGATGATTTTTGTCGTTCCTACGCTTTCTGCAACTTTTAAAGAACTTGGCGCAGAGCTTCCTGCAACAACCAGATTTATTCTTGGAATAAGTGATTTTATTGTAGCGTATGTTTTTTACATTATTATTTTTGCGGTTGTTGTTATACTTTCTTTGATTAAGGGATTAAAAACCGCACGCGGTAAAAAAATAATGAGCTGGGTTGTATTGCATTTGCCTGTGTTTAGTAAAATTTCAAAAGAAGCGAATTCCGCGCTTACTATGAGAACACTATCGTCTCTTATTTCATCCGGAGTTTCCATGGTGCAATCGCTTTCTATCACTGGGAAGGTTCTTCAGAATCCTTATTACTCAAATGTGCTTATCTTTGCTGAAAAAGAAATTCAAAAAGGAACCACATTGGCTAATATTTTTTCAAAAACAGAAAAATTGTACCCAATTTTAGTTGCAGAAATGATTGAAGTAGGAGAAGAGACAGGGAAGCTTTCAGAAATGCTTGAAAAAGGCGCTCTGTTTTATGAAGGGGAAGTGGACGCGGTTACTAAAAATCTTTCCACAATAATTGAGCCGATTCTTATGATTTTTATAGGTATTGCCGTTGGATTTTTTGCGATTTCAATTATTCAGCCGTTGTACTCAATTGGAGACTTTATTTAAACAATGCGAAAAATAAACATAAACACAAAAGCATTTACTCTGGTTGAAGTAATTATTACCGTTGCTATTTTTCTTATTGTATCGCTTGCTGTTTATCAAGGTTATTCATTAGCGTTTCGTGTTATACAATCAGCAAAATTAAAGACTATTGCTTCGCTTTTAGCAAATGAACAAATCGAATTAATTAGAAATCTTCCATACGAAGATGTTGGTGTGGTTGGCAGTATTCCGAACGGAATTATTCCCGTAACACAACAATTTTCTAGAAGCGGTATTAATTTTACTGTCAATTCAGTTATACGAAATATAGATGACCCGTTTGATGGAACTATCGGAGGTTCTCCGTCCGATCTTTCTCCTGCAGATTATCGCCTTGTGGAGCTTGAAATAATGTGCGCAACATGCGCTAACTTTGAAACACAGTTATTTACTGCTCGTGTCGCCCCAGTAGCGCTTGAAACAGCAACAGGAAACGGAGCGCTTTTTATACAAGTATTTGACGCAAATGGGCAACCTCTACAAGGATCAAATGTTTTAGTGGAGAATAATGATATAGCAGAACCTGTTTCTGTAAGCGATGTAACTGATGTTAATGGGTTTTTAAGGTTAGTTGATATACCACCAGCTGTAGAACAGTGGGAGGTTTCGGTTTCGAAAACAGGATATTCTTCGGCGCAAACATATACACCAGGAGATGTACTAAATCCAAATCCAACAAAACCGCACGCCACTGTCGCGATTGGAACTGTAACCCAAATAAGCTTTTCTATAGATGAATTGGCGAGTGTCCTTGTCAAAACAAAGACAGATACTTGTTCTTCTGTTGGAAGTGTTTCATTTGATATGAAAGGGTCAAGACTTATTGGAACAACTCCTGATGTTTATAAATATGAAGAAAGTCATTCTACCAATGCCAGTGGTGAGCTTACACTTTCAAACATTGAATGGGGCACATATTCAATATTATTTAATGATGCAACATACAGCCTTGCCGGATCGATTCCTTATTTACCGTTTACAATCACCCCCGGAGCTGAAGAAAATATGCTTTTTGTGGTTGCGCCAAAAAATCAAAATTCATTACTGATAAATGTAAAAGATGGAGGAACAGAGCTTCCATTATCTGACGCAACTGTCACATTAACAAGCCAGTCGACAAGTTATAATGCCACTCTAATAACAAATAAAGGGTATTTACGCCAAACAGATTGGAGTGGCGGTTCTGGGCAAGAAATATTTACTGATGAGGCCAAATATTTTAGTTCGGATGGAAATATAGAAATAGTGAGCCCGACAGGGGAACTTCGCTTGAAGCAGGTGCTGGGAAATTATGTTACAAACGGAGAACTTGTTTCGTCCTCATTTGATACGGGAACGACAATAACCGATTACTTTATTTTATCGTGGGAGCCGGAAGACCAACCATCTGAAGTTGGCGCCGATAGTGTGCGATATCAAATTGCAACAAATAATGACGGACTCACATGGGATTTTTACGGTCCCGATGGAACAAGTAATACCTATTACACTCTAGGGAACACCACACTTAATCCTATTCATAACGACAATCGTTATATACGATACAAGGTTTTTCTTAGTACAGCGTCTACTGCATTTACTCCAAATATATCTGATATTGCGATAACTTACAGCTCGGAATGTATTCCTTTTGGACAGACATATTTTGATGGGCTCGCAGAAGGAACATATACCGTCGCAATTTCAAAAACAGGATATCAAGATTTTTCTCAAGATGTTGTTGTTGTGTCAGGTTGGCAACAATTAGAAGTAAATCTTCTTCCAGAATAATAATGAATTACTCTAAAAAAAATGAATATAAAAAAGGTTTTTCAGTAGTTGAAATTCTCATCGTTATAGTAATTATTGCTATGGTTGGTCTTGCAATCGGCGCGTTTCAGCGAGATGTTTTTTCAGAAAATTCTATATTGCAACAAAGTTTAAACGCTCAACAAGACATACGAAGGGCATTTAAAATTATGGTAAGAGAAATCAGACCAGCTCAAAATGCTTCTACGGGAGCGTATCCTATTAGTACGGCTCTTTATAACGAATTTGGATTTTATAGCGACACTAATAATGACGGCCAACCTGAACATATACGATATTTTCTTGACGCTGGAACCCTAAAACGAGGAGAAATTGTTCCTGTTGGTACCCCGCCAGTATATAATTCACTTACGGAAACAGAAATTATTCTTGCTCAAAATATAGTCAACGAAAATGAAAATATTTTTTTATACTATGATGGAAATTTTACGGGAACAGGGAATCCACTCGTGGCCCCTATTAATGTTTCGCAAGTTCGCCTTGTTCAAATTGCCATATCTATTGATAAAGATCAGTTTAAACCTCCAGCAACTACTACCAGTTCAACGCAGGTAACCATTAGAAACTTACGCGGAGCTCAACAATGAAGAACGCAAAAATATATCAAAATAAAAAAGGATTTATGCTCGCGGGAGTTTTAGTTTTTGGTTTTATAGGAGCGCTTCTTGTTGCGGGGATTGTTTCATGGGCGGGCGCAAACATAAAAAGCGCAAGACGAGAAGTGGGACGAGAGCAAGCGTTCCAAGTTGCGGAAGCGGGTATTGAATATTACAGATGGCATTTAGCTCATAATAAAACTGATTATCAAGATGGAACTGGAGTGTCAGGACCGTATGTTCATGACTTTTTAGACAAAGAAGGAGAAAAAATAGGAGAATTTAGTTTAAACATTACTCCGCCATTAACAGGGTCAACAGCTGTGACGATTCGCTCCACTGGAATTATTATTAATGATCCAAGCGTTCAACGCACAATTGAAGTTATCCTCGCCATTCCTTCTATTGCTCGTTATTCGGTTGTCGCAAACGATGTTATGAGATTTGGTGATGGTACCGAGGTATTTGGACCAATACACTCCAACAAAGGAATTCGTTTTGATGGATTTGCTCATAATATTGTTTCAAGCGCGGTGGCAGAATATAACGACCCTGACCATGGTGGGCAATTTGGGCCTATGGAGTTTGGAGTTCATACTCATATAACGCCAGTTGATCCGGAGCCTCCATCTTCGGTGCCTCTCCGTCCTGATGTTTTTGGAGCCGGGAGAACCTTTCCTGTCCCCGCGGTTGATTTTGATGGATTTACATATGATTTGGCAAATTTAAAAACTGTCGCGCAAAATGATGGACTTTATTTTGCGGACTCGGGAGCGCTTGGTTACAATATAGTTCTAAAAACCGATGATACATTTGATATGTATCGAGTTGGCTCTACATTTCCTCCGCCAACAAATGGTTGTAATAATCCCGGTCAAAATGGTTGGGGCATATGGAGTATTGGAACCCAGACATTTTTAGATAATTATCCATTTCCAAATAATGGAATAATTTTTATTGAAGACGACTTATGGATTGAAGGTCAAATTGATGGAGCGCGTATTACTATTGCGGCAGCGCGGTTTCCTGAAAATCCCGGCAATTATGCAAATATTAATTTTACAAAAGATATTTTATATACTAATTATGATGGGTCTGATGTTATTGGTCTTATTTCCCAAAATGACATTAGTGCAGGGTTGACAAGCGCTAATATTATTCGTATTGACGGAGCTTTAGTAGCTCAAAATGGAAGAGTTGGCAGGTTTTATTATCGTCCACCGCAGGGTGGAAACAATCGATGTTCCCCATACCATATTAGAGACACAATAACACTTTATGGAATGATGGCTACAAACGAACGATATGGTTTCCGTTATTCTGATGGTAATGGATACGAAACAAGAAATCTTATTTATGACGCCAACCTTCTTTATGGGCCACCGCCACTGCTTCCGCTTTCAACCGACCAGTATGAAACCGTTTCGTGGAAAGAAATGGTAAACTAATACGGTATGAAAAAACTTATTATTGGAAACTGGAAAATGAATCCAACTGACGAGGCAAGCGCTAGGAAGCTTTTTTTGCGTATAAAAATAAAGGCAAATAAATTACGAAAAGTGAAGGCAATTATTTGCCCGCCATCAATTTATCTTTCAAGTTTGGCGAATTTTTCAACAAGTCAATGCGCGCTTGGTGCGCAGGATTCGTTTTTGGAAACGAACGGCGCTTTTACCGGAAAGATAAGTCCTTTAATGATTAAACGAATTGGCGCGCACCATGTTATTTTAGGACACTCTGAAAGTAGAGACAGTGGTGACACCGACGATATTATAAACAAAAAAATCAAAAAAGCGTTTGAGTCGCAGTTAATTGTAATTTTGTGTGTAGGTGAAAAAGAACGAGACCATGAGGGGCGTTATTTGGAGTTTCTGCAAAACCAATTACGAGAAGGATTATTTAAAATTCCAAAGAAACTTTTAAAAAATCTTATAGTCGCATATGAACCAGTTTGGGCAATTGGAGTAAAGGCAAAAGGAACTAGCACCCCGGGAGATTTTTTAGAAAAGTCAATTTTTATAAAAAAAGTTTTGTCTCATATTACGGATAAGGATATAGCGATGAACACGCCCATACTTTACGGCGGTTCGGTTGATGAAAAAAACGCGGAAGGATTCTTAAAAGATGGAAAGGCGGACGGGCTTCTTGTTGGACGCGCTTCGTTATCAAGTGAATCATTTAATGAAATGCTTACAATAGCTGAACATGTTAAATAACACCGAACTTAAAGATATAACAAAAGAAAAAGGATTAAGAGGAAAAAGGGTTCTTCTTCGTTTGGATTTAAATGTTCCTATTGAGGATGGAAAAATTATCAACGATTTTCGCATAAAAAAAAGCAGAAAGGTCATTTCTTTTTTACATGAACAAGGAACAAAAACAATTATTATATCTCATCTTGGTGATGACGATAGTAAGAGTTTGCGACCAGTAGCAGAATATCTTCAAAAAGAATTTCCATCTCTTGAATTTGTTCCAGAGGTTTTTGTAGACGCAAGCGTCATTAAAAAAACAAAAGATATGAAGGAGGGCGGTATTTTAATGCTTGAAAACTTGCGTAAAAACCCTGGAGAAAAAGAAAATAATCCAGAATTTGCTCAAGATCTTTCGCTTCTTGGGGATATCTATGTTAATGAAGCATTTGCCGTATCTCACAGGGAGCACGCGTCAATTATATGCGTACCGTATTGTATGGAGTCTTTTATTGGTCCTGTTTTTAAGGCGGAAATAGAAGGCTTAGGGAAGGTGCTTTCCCCGCTTCCGCCACTCTATCTTATTTTAGGTGGTTCTAAAATTAGTACAAAACTTCCTCTTGTTGAAAAATTTATAGATGTTGCTGAAAATATTTTTTTGTACGGAGCGCTTGCTCACGATATTCTTCACGCGAAAGGGTATGAAATTGGTGAGTCTTTAGTGGACAAAGGAATTAATATAGGACACCTAGTTAATAATAAAAAAATCGTTGTACCGATAGATGTGGTAGTAACCAACAAAAAAGATGGACGCTCAATTAAAAAAATAGAAGAAATAAATAAAGACGATATCATTTATGATGCTGGTCCAGAATCAATTGTTGCGATAAAAATGGCGACAAAAAACGCACAGACGATTTTATGGAATGGACCATTAGGAAATTGTGAAAACGGTTATGTTCAAGGAACTGAAGATGTTGCTATGATTATTTCGCATCTACCAGCATTTACGGTTGTTGGAGGGGGAGACACGATTGCCGCAATCCAAAAACTCGGTTTGGATGAAAAGTTTTCGTTTCTTTCGACAGGGGGAGGCGCGATGCTTGAATATCTTGCTAAAGGAACACTCGCAGGAATTAACGCTTTAACAGAGTGCTAGATTATTTTTGTGGTTTCTCAAAATGGTGCCAGTCTTTTGGGTTTTCCCATACTCCTCCCCATATCCAGTCACGGTCGGTAAAGATTTTTACCGCATCGTTACCCTCAGCAAAGGTTCCAGGGGCGTTTAGGTTTCGTACTGCTCCGTTTGGAAACACCTTGTTGTCTACAATATAAGGATTTTGTTGTGGGTTTATATCCACTGCTCTTCCAAAAGAGTGATTTGATAATTTAGTAGTTCCTAAAATGGTTCGATAGTTAAAAGCATGAGTGTTGTTATCTTCCATAGATTTTTCATCGCTCCAGTTATAGGCAACAACGGGTATTATTTTGTTAATAGGGAATTTAATCTCTCGTAATTTTTTAAAAATATCCTTTAGTTCATTATGTAATTCTTTATGAACTACTAAGTGCCCCCTAAGGGTGTCCCCCTCAAAAGAAAAATAATCCACCTCAAGGAGTGAAAGAGTATTTTTAATGTCGGGAGGTATTTGTATGCCCGATAGTGTTTCGTCTAAGGTGCTCATTTCATCTTGTTTTATGTACTTTTAATTTTCCCTAGGATTTCTTCCATTTTCTCTTTTGAAAATTCTTTTCCTGGCAAGTGTCGCAATCCATCTCCATCAAATCGCGGAATAATATGAAAATGCGCGTGAAAAATAACTTGTCCGGCAACCGCATCATTATTCATTTCTATATTAATACCGTCCGCATTCATAGCTTTTTTAATGCTTACGCTTAAGTCGCGTATTGCGATAGACAATTTAGATATAAGACTATCTGGAAGTTCATACAAATTTGAGAAGTGTTCCTTGGGTACGACGAGCGTATGCCCATTATTTACTGGTTTTGCGTCTAAAAAAGCGAAAACGGCATCGTTTTCGTATACCATATATGAAGGAACATTACCGCTTATAATTTTGCAAAATACGCAGTCAGTCATAGTGATAGTGTATGATACAATTTGTTTTATGAAAAGATGGGTGATGCCAAAAAAGCTTTCAGACGAAACACAAAAAGAATTAGAATCTTGTCCGGAATTTATTCGCGACCTACTTTTTTATCGTGGAATTAACACAAAAACAAAAGCTGACATATTTTTAAATCCAAATTATGAGCGCGATCTGCACGACCCGTTTTTATTGCTTAATATGGATAGTGCAGTCAAGAGGATTTTGGAAGCAATTAAAAAAAATGAAAAAATAATAGTTTTTGCTGATTGTGACGCCGATGGAATCCCGGGTAGTGTGGTTCTTCACGATTTTTTTACTCGTACTGGATACGGTAATTTTGATGTTTATATTCCTCATAGGTATAAAGAAAAGTATGGATTAAACAATGAGGCAATAAAAAAATTTAAAAACGAGGGAGCAACTCTTCTTATTACTGTTGATTGCGGAATTTCGGATTATAAGGAAATTGAATACGCGCAAAAAGAAGGGATTGATGTTATTGTGA
>Ga0209542_10010774_pt1 | contig 16393 bp, 24 predicted proteins | sample RifCSPhighO2_01_FD_184028 | JGI IMG/M metagenome (GOLD analysis project Ga0209542, IMG submission 184028) | Soil microbial communities from Rifle, Colorado - Rifle CSP2_plank highO2_0.1 (SPAdes) (version 2) | ecosystem: Environmental > Terrestrial > Deep subsurface > Rock core/Sediment ...
AAACCACCGGATGCGAAAAGCCGACATTCAAAGTGACGGTCTCGGCGGTGACCGCGGCTTTGTAACCAATACCCTCAATCAGCAAGCGTTTTTCAAAACCAACCGTCACCCCTTTAATCATATTTTTCAAGTGCGCGGCCGAGGTGCCCCACAACGCCTTCAATTCATCCATCCGATTTTCATTTTTTAAATCAACCTTCGCGGCGCCGGCGGCCACCGTTAATTCCAGCGCCCGCGGCCAGACCCGCGCCAATTCGCCTTTCGGACCGCGAACCACCACTCGCTCGGCCTCCAGGCCGACGGTGACTTTGTCCGGAATAACGATGGTTTGTTTGCCGACGCGAGACATAATATTCTACCAGATTTTAAATAACGGTTCGCCGCCGATTTTGGCGGCGCGGGCTTCGTCGCCCGTCAGGATGCCGCGTGAGGTGGTCAGGATGATTTGTCCGTAGCCCTGACGGAACGGCCAGATGCGGCGCGCGCCGAGATATAGGCGGCGCGAAGATTTGGACAGCCGCCGGACACCGGTGAGCCGCGGCCGGCCGTTTTGATAAGCCAATTCAATTTCCAGATTCTTTCGCGATTTCTTGCCTTTCTTGACGGCGCTTTTGATAAAACCGAGGGCGATTAATTTTTCCGCCACGGCCAGTTTCAAGTTGGAAAAACCGGTCGTGACCGCCGGCTTACGGACCGCCGCGCCGTTCTTCAGACAAATAATGAAATCGGAAATGGGATCGGTGGTCATCGTCGGTGATCAGATTACCACGAAGATTTTTTAACGCCCGGGATCATCCCCTCGTTCGCGTACTCGCGAAAACAGATTCGACACAAGCCAAAATCGCGGATATAGCCCCGCTTGCGCCCGCACCGAAAACAGCGCCGGACGATCCGCGTACTCCACTTGGGCGGTTTTTGCGCCCGGGCAATCACTGATTTTTTGGCCATAGAGAGCCCTATGCTAACAGACCCGCCCGCGCGGTGTCAAATTTTAACACTGATTATCATTATCAAGGACTAACCTTGCTGGAAGTAACTCCTGTCTAGTGGCCAACAACGACATATCATTCTGAAGATCGGTTTTTAGATTTTGAAGCTCCTGCTTGGTGGCAAGTGGCGTGAGAAGTTTTCCGATTTTCGTTAAATCTTGTTCGGTAAGCATATTCAAAATAGTAATCCAATTTACCAAACCCGCCCGCGCGGTGTCAAATTAAGTTATTTTATACCGAATGTTGAACTTTACTAAGGTTGAATAATTTATTTATTAAGGGCAAAATGCGCCAGCACCTGAAAACACACAATTACGTGTCCAATTTTTTGAATGTTCAGAGGAATAAATAAACACATCATCATAACCAAAATTAAAATTTGGTTGAGATCCCCCATAGACATCCTCAACGAATAATAAGGGGAAATTTTTTATATTGATTCGAGATGATAGCAGGGAAAATCCTACTTTATAATCAACACCATTACTTTTATACCAATATCCTCCTAATAAACTAAAGGAAGTATCGGCACTAGGACGAGGATTCAAAAGTCCTCCTAAATCATCGGCTAATTTTGTCTCTTCATAATAAATACCCCAGGAACACTCCCAACAATTAACACCTGCCCCAGCACTTTCTGGAGCTACAACTACCGGAAATGGATATTGACCATATTTCGCATAATACAATTCCAACGCATTTCTAACTTGCAGTAAATCCTGTAACCTTTTACTGTCTTTTGCCTTTTGGCGGGCTTGACCCAAAGATGTATAAACGATGCTGGATAACAAACCAATGATCGCAATCACGACCAATAATTCAATTAGGGTGAAGCCGCGTTTGCCGCGCATAGTGGAAATGATACCACAAATTGTCAGGTTGGGTTATAATGCCGCCTATGGAAAAAAATTATAATGTGGGGTTATTGATTATGCGTTTAGGTTTGGGCGCCGTATTCATCGCCCACGGCGCGGCGAAGTTTCAGGATTTGGCCGGCACGATTGAATTTTTCAATTCGCTCGGTTTCGCGCCATTCTTCGCTTATTTGGTCGCCGCCGTTGAATTGCTGGGTGGTCTAGCGGTTCTGACCGGATTGTGGGTGAAGTTGGCCGGTTTTCTACTGGCGGTAATTATGGCGGTGGCAATTATCAAAGTTAAATGGGCCTCCGGTTTTTTCGGTTTTGAATTGGATTTTTCTCTGTTGGCGTTGGCGCTGGGATTGATTTTCACCGGCCCGGGCACTTACCAACTTTTAGCCAACAAAAATAAATAAAAGTGAATAAAAAAACCGCCCCGATTCCGCCATTTGCCAATTGGCGAAAGCGAACATCGGGACGGCGGCGTGGTTCCCCCGGTCAGGAGAGGAACTGTTTAACTGAAGCGCCGGCGGCGACTGACAATCAACGCACCAAGTGTCAGCAAGCCGATGGTCAGCGGTTCGGGAACTAGTGTTCCCGATAAGGCAAAGTCGTCAAAGGTCATTCGGTCGCCGGAAGTTCCGAGCGTGGCCACCAGACGAAAGTTTAGATTCGGATTGTCGGCGGCGCCTGACGGCAACGAAAATTGATTCGGAAACCAATCGTCCGCGGCCAGACCGGAGAAAACCGTCAGAGGTTCCCAACTCGCCCCGTCGTTCGGCGACCACTCCAACTGAACCGAATCTCCGTCTCCCGACTCAAGACCGTCTCTCACTTTCACCCAGAAATTAAGAGCCAAATCTGCGAAGCCAACCGACGAGAGATCAAACACGAGAACATCGCCGACTAGAGTCGTCGCGCCGGAAATGTCCAGACCTTTCGTTCCCGAATGCGCCGCCGGCGCGGAAGTGACCACGCGCCAGTTTCCACTTGCCGCGGCTTCGGTCGGCAATCCTCCCTCAAAACCCGTGCTCCACACCGTACCGGCGAATAAGTTCGCCGGTATTAAACCAAAGATCAACATCACCGCTCCCATTCCGATCCGTCTTCCACTCGTCTTCATCACTCATCTCCGTAAAAAACCGCGGCCCCTCCAAGATACATCTCCTGAAGGATTTATCCGGGGTGAAGTTTAGCACGGTTAAGTCCGGGAAACAAAAAAGGAAAATGGTGGGTGCCTGGAGAGAATCGAACTCTCGCGACCGCCTCCACAGGGCGGAGTTCTACCACTAAACTACAGGCACCATCTAGCCTATTTATAATGCGGCGCTTGTTCAGTTATATCAGACTCGTAGTTAGCGAGTCTAGCCAGCGCGTAGAGTAGCGACGACAAGCGATTCAAATAGGCACGCGTGGAGTCGCCGATTTTTTACCAACAAATCAAAGGTGAGTCCTTGCGACAAGGACTCACCTTGACATTGATCGCAATTAAGAGTTTTGGTTGTCCCGCCATCGCCCTGACGGGTATAGAGCATTAGCTAACGACTGACACTGATAGTCTCTCCCCCCTCGGCAGAACAGGCGCCAACGGTGATCGCGCCCTGCTTGGCATCATCACGAGAGACATAGTAACCGGAATGAGCGGCATCCCAAGCGGTCGGCGCCGATGGATCGTCGGGGCTGATTGGGATATTGGATAAATAACCTTCACTCGCTAAACCAACTGTCCCATTCTCCAAAAGAACACACCTATCCACTGCGGCAACTGCGGAACAATTGGTGTTACAACCGGTAACTGGCGCCGCGGCACCCGTGTTATTAGCACTAATCATATAATTTTGACCACTGGTCAGACCAGAAATAGCCGACAAATAACTCCCCCCATTGTCCACCTGATCAACTTTGATCGCCGAAAGCACGGCGGTGACATCGGTCCAGCGCGCGGCATTGCGCGCGGACTGGAACCGTTTCAACGGATCAAGTGAAACGAAGACGACGCCGGCCAAGATCGCGATGATCGCAATCACGATCAGCAACTCAATTAAAGTAAAACCTTTTTCCATATATATAATTTAATTTCTAATAATGTATTTTTTATTGACCCAACCGAGCTCCATTTTATACCATTCCCCGGTTTCCTCCAACAGTGGATAATCCTCGCCCGGACGAACTTTACCGATAACGGAAAAATCAAGACCCGGCCCCGAACGCACATTCAGCCAGCCGATCGGCGTGTCGGCGACGGTGATTGTTTCCACCGCCGGTGTCGCGGCCGGTTCCGTAGTCGTCGCCGGCGCGAAAATAACCTCCGGCGAAACCGCTGGTTCGACCAACGGCGGGGGTACTGGTTCGATGGCCGATCGCCAATAATAATTGAGACCGAGCCAGACGGCCGCGCCAAGCAAAACAATCGCCAGCCCGCCGATTAATTGGTAACTTCGGCGGCGCCACTGGCCGCCGGCCGGGGATGGTTCGGCCGGCGCCAATTGAAAAGCCAGCGCCGCGCGCTCGCGCGCCGGCGCAAAGCCTCGCAGGGCCAAACCGAGCGCTTCAAGATAGACCAGCGGCTGGTTGAGAAAAACCGAGCGGGCGATAACGGTTGAGATCTCCAAATTTGATTTCAAATAATCGGCCAGACCCCGCAATTGACTGCCGCCGCCGGCCAAATAAATCGTTTCCACTTTTTGGCCGGTGGCGCGTTCGCAATAATCAAGGGTAATTTTCAATTCGTCGCGCAGGGGGACCAATTCTTTCAGAAGAATTGTGAACAGTTGATTGTCGGGGTCCATTAAGCCGATGTCTTGTTTTTGTTTCTCGGCCTCGGCCGCCGTGATTTTCAAATTTTTGACCAAACTGCCGGTTAGAGCTTCCGCCCCGTGAGCCAGGGTGCGCGAATAAATTAAGCCGCGCTGGTTGAAAACCGCGACATTGGTGGTCACGGCGCCGATGTCCACCACGGCGACCGGCGCCGGCGGCATCCCCAGACCGCGAAACAGCGCTGCCATTTCCAGATCAAATTCCACTTCCAAGCCGAGTGAACGAAAAAAAGCCTGCCAATCACCGAGGACTTGCCGGCTGGTGGCGGCTAAAAGATAAGCGCCGCCGGCCGGGGTCGTCGGAGTAGCGGCGCGCACCCCGACGGACTGATAGGCAATCAGTAAATCCGCCGCATCAAGCGGGACATTTTCTTTGGCTTCTTTAATCACCAAGGCTTCCAGATCGCGGGTAGTTCGCGAAACATTGAGCGTGTGATTAGTTAAAGTAAATGAATGTAAATAAACTTGCGCCTCCGGCAAACCAAAAAAAATCCGCCGCGGGAAAATCGGCTGGGGTTTGGCCAGACTTAAAACCGCGCGAACGGCGGTGGCCAGCTTGGCTTGATCTTTGATGATCCCCCGCTCCACGACACCGGCCGGCAGGGCTTGGCGGCCGAGCGCGAGAACCTTGACTTGGCCGCGCCCGGTCAGCGCGGGACCGCGGATCAGTGCCGCCGCTTCAATACTGCGATCGGCAATATCCAAGCCGACAGAGATTAATTGAAAAAAATTAAAGCGCATAAACTAAACTGTTAACAGTTAAGAACCGGTCGCCTAAAGTTACCGTCACGGCCAATTGTTTCGTAAAATCGCCGATCGTAGCGCTGACATTTATTTGCCGAGCCGTGCCACCTAAATTCAGCACCTCTATTATACACGAGCCGCCAAAAACCGAGAGACCGGGACTTGGCGCGCCGAGGTAAGCGGGATTCACTCGCAATTGGCCGAGCGCTTCTTCGGCGCAGCCATCGGCCGCGGCGGCCGCTTGGTCGCCGCGATCAGCCAAATAACCGATATCCAACGCGCCCAGTCCGAGCAACAAAGAATTCAACGACATCACCAACGCCGCGGCGGCGATGATTACTACAGTGACCAAAGCCATAAAACCACGGATTGGTGGCTGATAACTGGTGGCTGGTAATAGCTCAATCATAAATGATTACTGGCGGTGACGATTAACGCGCGTTCGGAGGTGAATTCGCCGGCGGCCGGATTGCGGAAACGAACCAGCGCCCGCAGTGTTACATTGCCGCGCGCCGCCGCCGCGCTGGTTAAATTTTTAAACTCCAAATTGGTAATTTCCACTTGGCGGCTGGAAATGGCCACCGGCGACTGGCCGATTTCTTCCCGAGATAGTGTGCCGCCAATGGCGCGGAAAATGATGTTGGGTTGGGCGCCCGATCGGTCTAATTCCAGGAAGTCGCTAGTGGCGCCAGGAAGCGGAGCGATGATGGCGCCGGCCTGTTTGATCTCGCGACTGATGACGGACGCGATGAATTGCCGATTGGTTTCCACTTCCACGGCCGCGTAATTTTTATCGCGGACGCCGGATAAATTAAGCACCCATAAAATCAAACTCACTAAAACGGCGCTGGTGAGGGCGATATAAATAATTAATTCAATCAGAGTGAAACCCTGAATAGCTTCATTAGCTTGTAGCTTCATTTATAGTTGATTCTAACTTCATCAAGCACCGGGGTGTTGGCGCCGTCGCCGTTGAGAAAAACTTGATACTGCGCGTAGCGCCGGCCGTTATAACTAATCGGGATTAATTCGCCAGCGGCGGCGGTAAAGTCCGGCGACCAACTCGCGCCAGCCATTGCCGGATTATCGCTGACGCGAATCTGGAATTTAATGTTGCAAGCCGCGGCCGGAATGCACACCGGAATTTGTTCGTCCCATTCAATAATTTGCACCGGCGACGGATCACCTAAATCAAAAACGGCCGAAGTCAGGGCGCCGGTCAATTCAAACCCGCCGCCGGAAAAACGCAGAATGTTGCCGGACGCGCCGGTGGCCCAGCCGTCGGTCGCCGCGAGGAAAAAAACGGTGAATAAATTTTGCGTCGTCGCCGCCGGCGCGTAGACCGACCAAGCCGCGCCGTTCCACTGAATGATTGTGCCACTACGGCCGACGGCGGAACAATTGCTGGCGGACAAACAATAGATTGCATTTAGATTTTGAGTGGTGCCGCTACCGCCGGCAATCGCGTTCCAACTGGTGCCATCCCAACGCTGGACATTGCCGCTAGCGCCGATGACCAAGCCGTCGGCGGCGGAAAACATCCAAATATCGTTCCAGGTTTGATTGCCGGTGTCCCAGCGGGCCGGCACCGACCAAGACGATCCGTTCCACCGGCCGATTCGGCCGGCCGCGCCCGGCGCGTAACAATCGTTGGCGGCCAGACAATAAAGGCCGTTCCAATTGGTCGTACCGACCTGAGTGGTAGACCAAGTGCTTCCGGCCAACCGGCCGGTTTGGCCGCTCGCGCCCACTACCAAACCGTTGGTAGCCGAGAACAGCCAAACATCGTTCCAGGTTTGATTGCCGGTATCTTGATGCAAGGACCAGATGATGCCGTTCCAGCGGAGAATCGTACCACTCCCGCCAACTGCGGAACAATTGCTGGCGGACAAGCAATAAATCGCGTTCAGGTTTTGGGTCGTGCCGGAACTAATATTATTCCAAGCCGAGCCGTCAAAGCGCCGAATTTGGCCACCGGCTCCGACCACAAAACCATCGGTCGCCGAGAATAGCCAGACATCGTTCCAGGTTTGATTGCCGGTATCCGCAAAGAGCGACCAGACCGCCGGTAATTGTTTCAGTTTTAATTGACCGGCCGTAGTTGTCTCAACCGTCGGATCAACACTGGTGTAATCGCCGCCCGACCAATCGGTTTGCACCCAATCGCGCGAGTCCCAATCGGTCAGATAAGTCGCCCGCGTCACTTCGGCGGCGCCGCCGGGCGTTGTGAGCCAATTAACTTTGGCGGTCACTTCTTGGCGGTAAAGATCCAGCGGTGTGAAAGTGATGACGCGCTGAAATGAGCCGATGGTCTCGCTGGTTCCTTCACCCAAAAAGCGCCAGGCGCCAGTAGAACTGGAAACGGCGCTCTGATTGTAAACCAACTCGTTCCAAGCGCCGTCGCGGATGGCGCGCGCGGCCTCCAAACCTTCATCGGCCAGGGCCGCGGCTGTCAGGTATTCATCGCTTTTAATTAGAGAAGTAAAACCGCCGAGCGCGAGCGAAACCATTGAAGCGGCGAACAGCGCAAAAATCGCCAGCGCGATAATTACTTCCAAAATACTTTGGCCGCTCCGCCGGCCGGCGGATTTATCTTTCTCCACTCCCCCAGTTTACCACCTCCGCGCGAATTTTATGAGGATTATTTAATTTTCTTCCACCAGACCGAGTTCGTTGACGGTAATTGATCGCGCGCCGGAAACGGCGTGAGTTAAAGTCACACTACCGGTAACCAACGGCTCGCCGCGGCGGTTAAAATTTAGGTCGTTAGCCGAAAAATTCGTGGTGAGATCAAGGGCCGGCGGCAGAGAAATAATTTGATCCAGAGATTGATCGCGCGCGGCACAGCTCGCACCGGAATAAATAATGTAGCGATCCGGCGCGCCAATATTGGTTTCAAAGCAAACGCCGTGAGTCATATTTTTCAAACCGGCTAAACTTTGCGTCCGCGCCAAGCGGATATTTTGCGCCAACTGACTCGTCTCTTCGTTTAATTGAGTGGCCACGGAAAAATTGCCGTAGAGCGGCGTCACGACAATGCCGACGACCAAAAAAATCGCCAGCACCAGCAATAATTCAATTAAAGTAAAACCGGAATGTCTCATTTTCCCAAACTGAATTCTATTAGCGCTTTTTTGATTATTTCATCGTCGGTTAAAAAGCCGTCTTTATAAATAACTTGTTCGGAATAATCAATGTCTTTAAAATAGATAAGTTGCGCCCTGAAAATTTTTTCATTGAATTCATTGCCAAAAATTTCCACGCCTTTCGCCGTTATCTCGGCGATAGAATGGTTTGCCTTCAGAATGAAGTACAGATCAACATAATCTTTCCATTTGGCGCGGCGACCAAGGGCGAAAGCTTTCATGGCGGCTAGAGTCAAAAGATCAGGAAGCTTCACGATGTCGCCGAAAGATTCTGAAAAATTTATTTTGTATGGAAATTGGAAAAAGGTGAATTTAACTCCGTCTATTAGAAATGTGTATTCGCCTTTTTTATTCACCAAAACTGTGTCAATGGTTTTAACCTTTGTGATTTTCGCGGTGATAGAATAATTACGGAATTCATTAAAATTAAATAAATCAAAGTCCATAGATTCTCGATGCCCGAAATGCAAGGCGATAGCCGTGCCGCCCACTAAACCGAAGTTTTTAGAGAATAATTTGACTGTTGGCAATAACTTCAATTGCGCTAGTGCAAGAATTTCTTTATGCATATTTTTGAAAGTACAGCTGAAAATAGTTCATTATCTCTGGTCGATAATTTACCCTCGTCCGATTAGTGTTTTCGCGGAAAATTTTCGCCACTTCTTGCATTCCCAGAAGAGCGATGAGTTCTCGCACATCGTTCATATCGCCATAATTTAAAACACTCTCAACCACGGCCCCGTTTGAGAGACCGTCATAATTTCTCGTTGACCAAAACAGATATTTTCTTTTCTTTACAAAATCACCGACATTCATAATCACCATTATGACAGAAAATTTTAGAAATCACCAGCTTCTGGCCACGGCTAAGTTCCATTCTAGTGCTCGGGACAGGACTTGCACCTGCATGCCCTAAAGGGCGCTACCACCTCAAGGTAGTGCGTCTGCTAAGTTTCGCCACCCGAGCATTACTTTTTTTTAACATGTTATGTGATTTCAGCGATTGGCGCCGAGATTGGTTCCCTTTCCGTTTCGGCCGGCGGAATTGCGGCCGCCAAATCGGTTTGTTTGACTTTCCGCCGGATATCGCGGCGCGATTTCGTCCGCACATAATAAAGTTTTGCCCGCCGGACTTTGGCGGTTTTCAAAATTTCAATTCGGTCAATCACCGGCGACAGGAGTGGAAAAGTTTTTTCCGTCCCGACGCCGCTGGCCACGCGCCGAACGATAAAAGTCGCGCCGGCCTCGCCGCCGTGACGGCAAGCGATGATCAGCCCCTCAAAGTTTTGTAAGCGAGTTTTATCGCCTTCCGTAATTTTCTGCCAGACCCGCACCGTCATCCCAGCGCGCAAAGCCAATACCCGGCGCGCGGTAATATCAACCGGCGAAATAATGATTTTCGTTCCCAACATGATGATCAAAACCGTAGCATAATCATTCCAACGAAGCAAGCGCGGTGAAAAAATCAAGCGGCAGGGGCGCGATAAAAATCGCCGGCGGCGGCAGAATGTCCGGCGGCAATTCCAGACAGTAAGAATGGAGCGCCGGCCGGGCGATCACCGGAGAGGGCGCGCCGTAAAGTTCATCGCCAAGCAACGGCTGTTGAAGGGATTTGAAATGAACGCGCAATTGGTGCGTCCGGCCGGTGCGCGGATAGGCCTCCAGATAAGTGGCGGCGGCAAACTTTTTGAGCACTTGATAATCCGTCGCCGCCGGCCGGCCGGTTTTTAAAACCGCGCGCCGCCGCGGGTCGCGGCGACTGCGACCAATCGGCGTCGTAATTGTGCCGCGATCGGTGTTAACAATCCCCGACACTAATAAGCGATAACTTTTTTTAATTTGCCGGCGCGCGAAAGCGATTTTAAGTAAAAGATAGGTTGGTTGATCTTTGGCGATCACCAGCACGCCGCTGGTGCCGCGATCCAGCCGGTGAACGATACCGGGCCGGACGATTTTTTGACCATCAGGTAAGATTATTGATTCACCGATATTAACAATCGTGGGATAGCGTTGCGCCAACCAATCAGCGACGGTCGGCTCGGCCGTCCGGCCGTCGCCGTGCGTTAAGCAACCGGCCGGTTTGTCAATTATTGCCAGCCGGTCGTTTTCATAAATTATTTTCGGCTCACCGACCATAATTTCTTTGTCGCGTCCGATAGTCCGCAACGATTGAATTAAATTCGGCGCGGGCGAAAGCCGGCCAATAAGTGGGGGTAAAATAAAGTTCACTGTAGACCGCTTGCCACGGCAGAAAATTGGACAACCGCCGCTCGCCGCCGGTGCGGATGATCAAATCCGGATCAGGCAAACCGGCGGTCCATAAACACTGGCTGAATTCTTCTTCGCCGGCCTGATCTAATTTTTTTTGGTGGCGGACGGCGAAAAGTTTCGCCGCCGCCACAATCTCCGACCGGCCACCGTAAGAAAAAGCGATGACTAAAGTGAATTTTTTACCGGCGGCCGTCGCCGCGACGGCCGCGGCCATTAATTTTTTTAGACGCAGTGAAAGCAATGATGATTCGCCGATGAAGACCAACCGCGTTTGCTGTTTAACCAATTCGGCCACTTCCGTTTGCAAAAATTTTTTAAACAACATCATTAGCGCCGCTACTTCAGCGCGATTCCGACGCCAATTTTCAGTGGAGAAAGCGTAGAGAAAAACCGTTTTGATGCCGGCGGTGCGTGCCCAACTCAAAACTTCTTTCACCTTGGCTAAACCGAGCCGGTGGCCGGCGGTTGACGACTGGCTATGTTCACGCGCGAAACGCCGGTTGCCGTCCATGATAATGCCGAGTGACGATAATTGATTCATCAATTTAATCAGGTTAATGAGGGAAAAATCAATAAATAATCCGGAAATCGCCGATCGCCCAACATTCCCCGGCCGCCGGCGCGTGCCAAACTACTTCCACTTTCTCCACCTTTGACCACAGCGACCCCCGTTTAAGATAACCGATCAGCCGCTGTAAAGATGACGCCTCGCCGCGCGCGATGACGCGCACGGCGCGATCGGCGGTGTTTTGCACCGTCCCGGCGAGTCCGAGCCGCCGCGCTTGGCGGCGGATGAAGTCTCGAAACATTACGCCGGTCACGCGGCCGTAAATCAGACATTCTATTTCTTTAATTTCCGACATTTTGGTTATCCTAACACATCCGCCAACCGGACTACAGGTTTGAAAAAACGCGCCGGATTAGTTATTGTAATCAGCGATCGGGACGGTTAGCTCAGTTGGTAGAGCAACGCATTTACACTGCGAAGGTCGGAGGTTCGAGCCCTCCACTGTCCATCTTAATTTGACAGACTAATTATATAGTGCTAGTATAGCGATGGAAAATTGGTGAGCTGGTCTTGATCGTTGGAAACTAAAAAAGGAAGTGCTATGGTTGTTATGGATTCCGATTTCGCCGATCCGCGCAAGCGAGTCAGTTTGCGCGAACGCGCAGTGGCGACTGACGTTCGGTTGGTCTTTGTTCGCGTTATTTGCGATTTTGATGTGATGGCGGCGCACTCCTCTCCATTTACGATTGGAAGGGGTATAATGGCGGACAGTGGACCTTGAGAAAATTTTCAAGATCAAGAATTGTCGCCACGATTGATACTACGATCAGCGGCTTGTGGCCTCGGGAGGTGGAAAAGTTGGCGGCGAAACTTCTTCAGTCGCTGTCGTCAGCTTAAACGATATCGGTCATATCACCGAGCGTTCCGATGACCATCGGAACGCTCTTTTTATTTTCTGTTATGATAAGTAACGCCCCCTGTAGTTCAATGGATAGAACAGCGCTCTTCTAAGGCGTTAATGAGGGTTCGATTCCTTCCGGGGGGACACTTTAGTAAAAGGATTTGCTAGTATTATTCTAATTGCTCTCGTTGTTGTGCTTGTTGGCGCAGCTGGATATTTTGTGATGGAGAATAAAGACAGTAAAAGCCAAGAAAACAAAATACCTAATACTCAAAATACAAATGTTCCTACTCCAGTGGGCTGGAATACTTACACCAGTGTCACTTATGGATTTAAGATAGATCATCCTTCAACGTGGAAAGAAATCACTGACACTGGGCGTGAGCCACCATTTGTGACTCTTGATGGTGGAGCTGAAGGCAAGATAGTAATAAGTTTCCAAGGGGATAATTTGAATTTCAGTGATGTCACGCCAGAACAGCTTTCCAAATTAACGCCCGAGCAGTTTGAAGAATATAAACTTGACCTTGATGAATTTATGGAGATTACCAAAAGGAATAAATCAATGACCGTCAATCATATTTCTCTTAACGATTATAATGCTTATGAGGTGACCTTGAACAGCGTGGTTTCTGTTGAATATCCAGTTGGCTATGACGGACCAAAAGAGTCACCAGCTCCCGCTAAAGCCTTTTCGGTTTTGGTGGAAAATAGTGATGGCGTAGTTTTTGGTATTAATTTCACTGATCGTGGAACTAAGAATGACCTCACGCCAACTGAACAGTTGATTCTCTCGACCTTTCAATTTTCTGACTAGGCCAGCTAGCGTTAGAATAAATCTCTTTTTGATTTTCAAAGAACTTGCCGCCAAAGAAAAACTTGAAGCGGGGTGAAAACGGTTCGCGCTATTTCAATAATACTGGATGGTTTGAAAGAAATTATTTTGACTTCAGCGCCGGGTCGGTGATGGGGGTCGGTTTCAATTTGAGCGCGGCCGTCCGCGCGGCCTTTTGGTCTAGTTGGGCGCTGACTTTGGCCAGCGCCGGCAAATCCAAACGGCTCGGCTCAAGCGTTTGCTGGCGCAAGCGCCGCTGGCTAATCAGTCCCAGATTCGTTAATTGTTGATATAAAAAATAACCGCCGAACAAAACGCCGAAAACCAAAATTAAAAATAAGGACAGCAGCCAGCGCCAAACGCGGCGAGGATGAAAAATGATTTTGACCGGCGGCCGCCGGAAATTAATTTTAAACATATTAATCGTCAAAACTTAAGAGATTAAAAGTAATCTGCCCCTGCCAATCAACGCCGTTGGTCAAGTCAATTTGTTCAAACGCCAGTTGGTAAGGTAGATTTTCCAATCGTTCCAGCAAATGATAAAGATCAGCGAACGCCCCCTGCACTTGCAAAGTTAATTTCAGCCGGGCCGCCTCAATCACCGGCTCGCTCCATTTTAAGGCGACGACATTCTCGCGCGCCAGGGCCTCCAATTCTTCAATGAAATCAATCAGCGAATCGCGCGTGAGAAAAACCGCGGCCACGCGCGCCCGGTCAGGCGCGCTCGCCGCCAAGGCCTCACGCCAATTAATCATATCCGCCCGCGTTCGGGCCAAGAGATAGGATTCCTGGCGAGTTTTAATGACCGTCTCCGCGTCGGCCAGTAAAATAGAAGCCAACCAAACGGTGATTCCGACCACCGCCAAGTTGAGCAGCCAAAGAAAAATTAAATTGAGATTGATTCGGCGTTTCATTTTAAAAGCAATTCTAAAGTGAAAGTTAAATTTTTCTCTTGAATCAAATTTTTGACCGGCGAATTCACCTGGGCCAAAAACGGCAGAGTTTGTAAGGCTTCCAGATACCGCAAAAACTCCTGGCGTGTCGGCGCGCGGCCCTCCAAACTAAGTTTAGCTGGTCCGCCGGCCGGCGCGGCGTAAGTCAGTTTGGACAAGACGACCGCCCCGCGCTGGCGGATAATCAGAGCGATGATTGTTGACGGCGCGGCGGCGCCGGCGGGCAGAGCCGCCAATCGTTTTAATTGTTCATTGGTGTTTTTGACTGCCGCCGCCAGTTTGTCCAATTCCCCTTCGGCCAGGGTTTGTTTGGTGGTTTCTAAACCTTGTTGGGCTTCGGCCAGACGAAACCGTCCTTCCCGATAAAGCGAACCGGTAACGATCAAAACCACCACTAAAAAGGCCAGGAGTAAGAGACCGATCACCGTCCAGACTCGCCGGCGGTAGTCTTGATTAACGAGACGCTGATTTTCCGGCGGCAATAAATTGATCATAATTTTGGCAATAAACCGCGGAGGGCCAAACCGAGCGCCGTGGTGTAGCGGAGCGCCTGATTAAGATTGAGTTCCGGAATATAATCTTCAAACGAGAAAATATTGGTCCAGGGATTGCCGAGCTCGACCGGCCAGTCCAAATTCAAATTCAGATAATCAATGAGTCCCGGCAGGGTCGCCTGGCCGCCGCAAATGATAATCCGTTCAATCGACCGGTCGGGGCGGACCTGTTCACTGCGCCGGCTTTCCCACCAGAAATAATGTTTGACGATTTCATCGCGCAACACCGAGACGATCGGCAGAATGGCATCGAAGAGCGCGCGTTGATTTTTGATCGTCAGCAACCCGCGCTCGATTTTTAATTTTTCGGCGGCGGCATAAGTCAGATTCAAATTTTTCTGCACCGCTTTAGTGATGTCTTCGCCGCCGATTTGATTGGCGGTGGCGGTGAATAAGACCACTTCGCCGTGGACGATGAAAAAACTGGTTCGGGTTTTGCCGAAATCCACCACCAGCGCCAATTGTTCATCGCCGGCGCGCCCGACCGCGCGGGCGATGGCTTGGGCCTCAATCTCCGCCGCCAACGGCGTCAACCCGGCGGCCGCGAGTGCGGTCAAATAATCAACAATCGTGTTTTTCGGAAAAGCCGACAAACTTAAATCGGAACTGGTTGGCCGGCGCGGCGGCGGACTAGGCTGATTCAAAATTTCAAAATCAAACGCAATTTCGGCTGCCGGCAACGGGATGTGTTCCTCCAGTTGCAGTTCCAGACTTTCGCGCAATTCGGCCGGATTAACAATCGGCAGGGACAGACGGACAACATAAGCTTCTTCTTCGGGGAGCGAGATCACCACTTGAGTAAATTTTTGTTCGGCGACCAGAGCCGCCAAAACTTTTGTCAGCGCGGCTTGATCTTTGATCAACCCCGATTCAATCGTGCCGACCGGAATCGGTTTTTCGCCGTACCGGGAAACCGCCAGCCGTCGGCCGCGGCGATCTAATTCAATAAACTTGACCGATTGATCGGAGATATCCAGGCCGACGGTCGGCCGGACGAGATATTTAGGAGCGGGAAAGAGACGATCGAATGTCCGGACTAACCACATTTGTCCATTATACCATTCTGGTTTGCGCGCGCGCGACCCGCCCGTACCGAACGGCACGTTCGGGCGAGGTATTGCCGGAGAATGATCGCCGCCGCGCGCGCATCGCTTAGACCGGCCCGATCGGTCAGACGGTTCGCTTCTTTGGTCGTCAAAGTTTCGTCTTCAAAGATGACTGGTCGGCTGGTGGAGTTTTCCAATTGGGTCTTGAATTTTAGCGCCGCGCGCATCAGTGGATTATGCTGGCGCCGGAAATTCAACGATTCGCCGAGGATGATTTCGCCGACGCCCTCGTTGGCGCAAATCGTTTTCAACCGACCGAGCAAACGGGTGTCGTTCGGCAAAACGACCAGCGGATAAGCAAAATCGCCGCGCTCGTCCGTGAGCGCGACTCCGACTCGTTGGCGGCCGTAATCAATTCCTAACCGGCGCATAGACAGATAGTAACATAATTGCTATGCTGGCGGCGTATGGATCTGCAGATCATCCAAAATTTCGTCAGCGACTACCCGTTGATTGCGGCGGCGCTGATTGCCTGGTCCTTAGTTTGGAAAGGATTGGCGTTGTGGCAAGCCGGCGGCCGGCGCGAGCGCAATTGGTTTATTGCTCTCCTGATTTTAAATACTTTAGGCATTCTGGAAATCATTTATCTCTTCTTCGTGATTCCTCACCGCGCGGCGCAACTGTCCGCCGCCGGTTCATCAGAGTCAGAAAAAATATCATAAGTGGACTGGAGGGTTCGCCTAATGGTATGGCACCGCTCTTGAAAAGCGGCG
>Ga0209542_10010775_pt1 | contig 16392 bp, 17 predicted proteins | sample RifCSPhighO2_01_FD_184028 | JGI IMG/M metagenome (GOLD analysis project Ga0209542, IMG submission 184028) | Soil microbial communities from Rifle, Colorado - Rifle CSP2_plank highO2_0.1 (SPAdes) (version 2) | ecosystem: Environmental > Terrestrial > Deep subsurface > Rock core/Sediment ...
TTTACAAAAGCGGGATAAGATAAGCGGCAGGTTGTCGGTTCGATTCCGACGGATGGCTCAAAATGAACGGAAATCAATTATTTTACATAGGCCTAAAAGCATTCATTGAAAAGGATGGGTCTGTTTTGGCGCTTAAAGACGCGTCTATAGGCCTTGATTTTCCCGGAGGAAAACTTAAAGAGGAAGAATGGAATTTGGTTGAATCATTAAGGCGAGAGGTCAAAGAAGAAACCGGGCTTGATATTGAAGTCGGAGAATTATTTACGGCTTGGCGCGTAAAATTCCCTCAACATCCAATTTACAAAATTAACGATGTTTTTCTGTTGGGATTCCGATGTCGTTACGTTGGTGGCGAATTTAAAATCAGCGACGAGCATACCGATTACAAATGGCTCACGAAAGAAAACTATAACCAGGCATGGGCAAACGCGGACCGCGAAAAGCCGCATTTCAAGGCGCTTGAAAAATACTTCAAAAAAAAGTATCGTTAAAAAAGTAGCCGATGTAGCTCAGCTGGTAGAGCAACTCCATGGTAGAATCTGCTGCCCACTTCGATGGAAACGCCGGAGTGAATCCCGAATTACGGTTAAAGACCTGCACGAGGTTGAGACCGTGGCCTGAACGCAATCGAAGGCCCGAACGACTGACAAGGGAAGCTAAGTTCCGGCTTGAGCCGGAATATGCTTAAGATACAGTCTAATCCTCTTATACGTGTTATTCAATTAATAAATAGAGGTATCAATGAAGGAGTAGGTCGCCGGTTCGAATCCGGCCATCGGCTCACGTTAGAGTTGGTTTGCTGAATCCGCCCGCTGGGCGGAGAAGCTAACAACTCTTACGCCCCGCCATCGGCGGGGTAAGAACATGTACACGGTTTATATTTTACAATCGCAGAGGACAGGAAAGTACTATATCGGCTACACTTCAAATCTTGAAGAAAGATTAAAGTATCACAACTCTGGAAAAACAAAATCCTTATTAAAACACATACCCCTTGAAATTATAAAAACAGAAGAGTATCATCTCTACGAAGATGCGAGAGAAAGAGAAAGGCAAATAAAGAGTTACAAGTCAGGGGAAGCGTTTAGGAAGCTTATAAAAGATTGACCCGCGCCTTCGGCGGGACAAAATCTTTGACCCACGCCTGCGGCGGGGTATAAGATTTTGTAGCCTCGCTTTACTCGGACAAAATCTAATATGGCCAAGTCAAAATACTCGGACAATTTAATAGGATTGAAATGCTCCGTTTGCGGTATGCGGAATTATTACACCCGTAAAAATAAAAAAGGAGTTGAAAGAAAGATAGAACTTAAGAAGTACTGTCGCAAGTGCCGCAAATCCATCAAGCATAAGGAAGTTAAGATAACGGGCAAATAGCCTTTATCTTTGAGGAATTTCGAAAGTGAGCTATCCTTTAGCTTAAGGGAGCTTAGTTAAGTGGTATAATAGCGGTCTCCAAAACCGCGGTCGAAGGTTCGATTCCTTCAGCTCCCGCATTAAAGTTGGCTTGGCGAGTTTTGCGAACCTAGCAACTCTTATGCCCCGCCATCGGCGGGGCGTCTTCAAAATTTTTAAGTGTCTCCAAGTTTATCGAATGGCAATCATCCTTATAATTTAATACATGTATAAATTGGAGCCTCAGAATCAACTTTTGATTACGAAAAAATCGATTGCCAAGATTCTTGGCGCATACGCTATTTCTGATTTTTCTTTCGAGCCCATCAGCGAAGGAATCGCAAACATGTCGCTGATTATCGAAAGCGGAGTAAAGAAATATATGTTGAGAGTTTATGCTCAAGGTAGAAAAACTGACGAAGATATTGCTTTTGAAATAAGTTTTCAAGACTACTTAAGAACGAGAGGAATACCGGTTCCTGCGATATACCCGAATACTGAAGGAAAAGAGCTTAGTATTTTGGAAATAAATGGTAAACGTTGGCAGTTTATTCTTATGCAGTTTGTGGAAGGTAAAAGCGTGACAATTCATCCGGCTCCTGAGTTGATTACAGAGTTAGCAAATCTGCAAGCGAGAATGCACCTCCTTGGAATGGAGTTCATAAAAGTTACAGATAGGCCTAAGCATTTGTGGATTGATCTTCATGACTCATTAGCTCGAAAGTTAGAGAGTACTCCAGTTAAGGATAAAGATGTGCTGGATTTTATAGCAAGAGTTAAATCTTACAATTATCCGCTTGATCCTAATTTACCATATGGATATAACCATCTAGACATAGACTTTGATGGGAATGTGCTTACTAAGGATAATAAAGTTAGCGGGATAGTAGATTTTGATGATCTGAAATATTCGCCACTTATTGTGTGTCTGGGTTATAGCTTATGGAATATTTTGGACGATGAGGGGATAGATGCCATGCGGAGCTACTTGAAAGAGTATGAGAAAGTTCGCCCACTTACTTACGTGGAACACGAGGCACTCCCGCATATAGTTTTATTTCGAAACTACGTGATTGGCATAGTTCGCCTTCTTCTTTGGGATGAGGTGACGCCTATTGCGGATATAGAGAATATTCTCAAGCTTGAAAAAGAGATTCCTCTTATAAGTTTTTAAGTGCGTGAAGTATTGAAGTTGTTAAATACGTGTCTTTACAGACAAAGGAGTTCAATTTATCATATTCTTATGGCTGACATACAAGAATCACAATTCGGAGGGGATACGCATCTTACCAAGGGATTCACAGTGGAAGAAATTACAGCCAACCTTGAAAGGTTGGCTACGACCGGTGACATTATAAAAGATGCAAGGGCATATCAAGATGCTATAGGGTTTTCTTATCCTGTTAGCATTGAGAACGGAGATACTGAAGGAGTCTATGAGTATTTGAAGGGAGAGCGAGAGATGTATAGAGATAGAAAATCTGAAGGACCCAAAGAATATAGGGTAGATGACGAAACAGAATACTTCGCGACTTTTGATGCACTTAGGCGAATCATTGATGCTTATGAAAAGGGTAAGTAATCCGAAGGATAATGAGTAGTTACCCTATGGCCTCCAAAATCCGCCAAATATTTTTTAACGCTCTTCCGGTTCTGATAATGGTCGGGCTGATACCGCTCGTGCCGAACGATTACAATCTTTCGATGGTTTATATTTTAATAATAGGGGCGGCTTTTTATGTTAAAAAAGAAAAGAACGATTTGCTCTTTTTCGTTTTTGGATTTTTCGTTATGGCTATTTTTGAGAATCTTTTCGTGAAAACAGGAGTCGAAACGTTTCAGAGAAACAGTTTGCTAGGCGTTATGCCTCTTTGGCTTCCGCTTTTGTGGGGCTACGGGTTCGTGGCCATCAAGCGGTCTATCATAGTGCTCGAAGGCCGCTGAAGTTGCAAAGTTCGGGAAGTCGTGTTATCTTAAACGGACTTTAAAACAATAAAACCATGTTAGTCATTCGTTTACAACGCGTCGGGAGAAGGCACCAGCCGAGTTATCGTCTGGTAGTTTCCGAACGCCGTTCCAAATTAGGCGGTCCTCCTGTAGAGGATTTGGGCTCTTACAATCCTTTCAGTAAGACAATCGCCTTCAAGCAGGAGAGAATCAGCCACTGGATGAGTATCGGCGCCAAGCCGACCGTTACGGTCCACAATCTCCTAGTAAAGCAGGGAATTGTCGGCGGTCCAAAAATAAAGATTTCTATTCCAAAAGCCGAAGTAAAGTCGAAAATACTGAAGAATGAAGTACCGGCCGAGGAAAAACCCGCGGAAGTTGCGGCAGAGGTTCCCGCCGAACAGCCGGCAGCTTAAATTGACATCGCATTTGCCAAGTAGCTATAATCTTTACACCTAATAAGCTTTCTGAAAAGCAGAAAAGAAAGGTCGAAAGAAGTCTAGAAAAGAAGCTTAGAATCGAACAAATGACGCAAAACGATCAGGAATTCCTTGAATATGTTGTTAAAGCGCTCGTAGACCACCCGGAAGAAGTCAAAGTTGAACGGAAAGTTGACGAAATGGGAGTTCTTCTTTCTTTGAGGGTCAGCGCGCAGGATATGGGACAAGTTGTCGGCCGCCAGGGAGCGACAGCCAAAGCAATCCGTTCGCTTTTGAGAATAGTCGGCGTCAAAAACAACGCCCGCGTCAATCTCAAAATAGAAGAGCCGGAAGGTTCCACGCGCCAGCCGCGCCCGATGAGGGAAGACAACGGTTAAGAAATTTTTCCGCGAGAGCCGCTCCGGCCCGCGCGCCGGAGCGGTTTCTTGTTTATAATTTTTATTTATTCGCACCATTTCGTCTACATTCGCATTGTTCGCGATTACTATCATGCTTTCATACACGGAATTAAGAAAAGGAATAATTTTTTCAATGGACAACCAGCCCTATGAGGTTCTGGAGTCCAATTTTTTGCGCATGCAACAGAGAAAGGCCGTCGTTCAGGCGAAAATCAGAAATCTCATTTCTGGAAAAGTTTTGGACAGGAATTTCCAGCCGAGCGACCATCTCGAAGAAATTGAGCTTGAAAAAAAATCGGCGGTATTCATTTATCAGAACCGGGGAGAATATTGGTTCCACGAGGAAAGCAATCCGAAAGAACGATTCTCGCTTTCGGGAGAAGTAATGGGCACGGCAGGAAATTTTTTGAAAGCGAACACTCCGATAACCGCGATATCTTTTAATGATAAAGTTATTAAAATTATCACTCCCATAAAAATGGATTTGGAGGTAACCGAAGCTCCGCCGGCCATAAAAGGAAACACCGCGCAAGGCGGCACGAAAGTCGTGACGCTTGAAACCGGAGCAAAAATTTCAGCGCCGCTTTTCATAAACGCCGGAGACATTATTCGCGTCAACACAGATACGGGAGAATATGTTGAACGCGCCGAGAAAGGATAGTCGAATAAAGTTATTAGTCATCAGTTATCAGTTTATTACTTAATCTCAAAATCGTTTTGATTATTGTTCGTGTCCTGCAAAGAGCCGTTCACGGATTTTCTGGAAAGAATTTGATTCGCGTCTGGATTTAACGGATAGGCGCCATTTTCCGCAACCCCGTTTTGAGCGGCGCCCCATGCTACCGCGTCAATAATAGTTCCGCTATTCTCTGAACCTTGCCGTATGGCAATGCTGTTGTCGCTGGCGATACTGCCAGAAGTTGTTATGTCGGCGGGCGGATTTAGCGCCGTAAACGAGGAATTCGCCCACATATAGTAGCCACCCGCCGGAATGAAAGCGTCCGCGGTCCATGATTTTATAGATGTATCACTTGTGCCCGTTTTAGTACGTTTTATAAGGCGATATCCCTTTAGATTGAATGGCGCGGATGAAGGATTGAATATCTTTATAAAATCGTTCGTCGTTTTGCCGCTGCCGCCCGTTATTTGTATTCCCGCTATTAAGATATGAGCGGTTGTCTGATTTTGTGTTTGCGAATCGGGCGCGGCGGAAGTTGTTGTCTGATTGCCGACAGGGGAATCAACGAGCTGGCTGGTTTCTTCAATTCCTTTTGTTGAAAACGCCATTGAGTTTTCTTGCTTCGGAGTGCCGCCGGGAGAATTGCTCGTGTGCCAGCTGAAATCAAGAATACTTCTTTCCATTGTTTTTCTGGCGGCGCTGTCGCCGGCGGACCATTTTTTGGAAGCGTCGAGCTCATCGGAGAGATTGCAATCTGCGTCAAAGATTTTCAGCGCCGCGCCGCTGTTTGAGAGCGCGCCGGAGTAAATCATATCGGCCGTAACATCGGGAACGGAATTATCATCGGTTCTTTCAAGAAGGTATAATTCGCCGGAAGAAATTTTATTTTCTTCTTTGAAAATTATTTTTACATTTCCGTCACCGGATAAAATTTGCCATCCGTTTAGTCCAAGAGCTCTTCCCGAATTATTTTTTATTTCAATCCATTCGTTGCTCGCGCTTTCATTGTCGCCGGCCCAGTTTATTTCGCTGAAAATTATTTGATGGTTAGAAACACCGGCTGTTGAGAAAATACAATCAGAAATTTTTTTCTGAATCTGCGTTTCGGCTGCAGGAATGGCTGCCGGATTATTTTCTGTTCGCGGCGATGATGTGGAAAAATTTTCCGCGCCGCTTTTTTCATTTTTGACAGCCACGGAATTTTTCGGAGATTCTACGGGAATTTTTTCCGGAGTAATCGGCGCTACGAAATTCTTTTCCGAAAAGATTCCGCTGTCCATGCCGGAATTTTTTCCCAAATCTATCTCAAGGACGGGTTTTTTCTCTTCGCTCGAAAATGCGCCGCCCAAAGTTTTCAAAATAACAGCCGATGCGCGGGAAAACAGGTTTTCTCCGGAGCCCAAATTATTTTTATCGGAGAATTTCAGCGAGGCAAAAGAAAAAGAGACCATTATAAAAATGGCAGCGAATATAAGCAGGGCAATGCTTGAAACGCCTCGTCTGTGACAAGGGCAGAAATAATTTTTATTTTCCGAAAGTATTAAAGAAGAGCGCTTTATTCCGCCGTGTTTTTTCATCGATTTTTTTAATTATATCCCGGCGCGAACTTATCGGCAAAAATATTTAGGATTTTTTCAATTGTTATTTCTGCGCGATAGTTTTCTCTAAACTTCCCGCCTTTGACCCTTTTTGGGGGTTTTCCGGCCGGGGGAGGATGCGTATCGCCCGAAACGGCGCTGATTAAACCCCGAAAACGCTGGAAAATTTTTTGAGCCGCCGAATAATTTGCCAAAGAATTTCAAAAGTGTCTTTTTATAACTTTTTGGGGATAAGGAGGGGTTGTATAAGATAGTGTATAGAGCGAAAATGATTTGGCGACTCTGGGGGGGTAATGAGATTTAAACCGTGAGCGAAAAATTAAAAAAAGTCGAAGGGTCAAAAAAATTAAATAAACAAAAAGTTAAGAAAGTCGTCATGAAAAAAACCGTAAAAAAGTCCACCACCGCCGGCACAATGGACCACGAATGGCTCACCAGGCAGGAAAAAGAAAAGGTCAACGCTTCATTTTCGGAAAACGCGCTCCGTATGATGAAAAAACGGTATCTTGCCGCCGATGAAAACGGCAAGCAGGAAAATCCGTCAGATATGTTTCATCGCGTGGCGCACGCGCTTTCCGAAGTTGAAAAAAATTACGGCCATGACGCCCGTTTCGTTGAAAAGGTGGAAAAAGATTTTTGGGAAATTCTTTCTTCCAAAGAATACACTCCGGCTGGAAGAACTTTGACCAACGCCGGTAGCGGAACTCCGCTTGTCGCCAATTGCATCGTTCTTCCGGTGCTTGACTCTATGGAAAGTATTTTCCAAACACTCAAGGACTCCGCGCTTCTTCAGCAGGCGGGCTCCGGACTGGGTTTTGATTTTTCGCATTTGCGTCCGGCGATGTGGCCGACAAAAAAATCGCGCGGGGTTTCTTCCGGCCCGGTTGAATTTTTAAGAATTTATGACACCGCTTTCGGAATAATAAAACAGCAGGGCAGGCACGGAGCCAATATGGCGATGATGGAAGTAACGCATCCAGACATTCTTGATTTCATCGGCTGCAAAAAAGTTGAAGGAGAAATCAGAAACTTTAATATCTCGGTGAAAGTTACGGATGCTTTCATGAAGCAACTTGTTGAAAATCCGGATGAACAGTGGCTCTGCGAATGGAACGGGCAGAAAATGAAACCTCATAAAGTTCTCCGCGCTCCGAATCATGCCGTCATTGGAGTAGAGGATATAAACATAACCGTCAAAGAACTTTTTGATCAGCTCGTTGAGCACGCCTGGCTCAACGGCGAACCCGGAATTGTCTTCATAGACGAAGTGAACCGCACCAACCCGTTGCCGGGGCTTGGGCCAATAGATTGTTCAAATCCCTGCGGAGAGCAATTCTTGCATCACTACGATAACTGCAATCTCGGTTCCATCAATCTCGCGGAGTTCGTGAAAGATGGAAGAATGGACTGGAATCGTTTGCGCCGAGTTACCAAAATCTCCACGCGCCTTATGGATGACGTTATCGACCTTTTCGACTTTCCGGTACAGCAGGTAACGGACCTGGCCAGAAAAAACAGGAGAATCGGCCTCGGAATAATGGGTTTCGCCGATATGCTTTATCAGCTTGGAGTTGCCTATGATTCGGAAGAAGGCCGAAAAATCGGCGAAAAAGTGATGAAAACCATAACTGATTCGGCTCACGAAATGTCGCGCGAGCTTGCCAAGGAAAAGGGCGCTTTCGCCAACTGGAATATGAGTGTTTCCGCCAAAAAGAGGGAACCCAAGAGAAGAAATGCCGCCCTTACCACCGTTGCCCCGACAGGCTCCATTTCCATGATGCTTGATGTTTCTTCGGGTATTGAACCGAACTTTGCCCTTTCATTCGTCAAGCAGGATAAAGACGGGCACAAGTACCATTACTTCAACTCTTATTTTGAAAAAGCTCTGTCTTCCCAGAAATTCGGCAAAGAGAAAATAAAAGAGATTAAGGAAGAAATCGTAAAAACAGGCAGTATACAAAGCATTACTGATATTCCAGAGAAATTCAAAAATACATTCGTCGTCTCAATGGATATTTCCGCCGACAACCACATAAAAATGCAGGCGGCTTTCCAGAAGAATGTGGACAACTCAATTTCAAAGACAATCAATTTCACGAACAGCGCTACCAGAGAAGATGTTTTCAACGGATTCGTAGAAGCCTGGAAAATGAAATGTAAGGCTTGCACAGTTTACCGTGACGGCAGCCGTGAGGTTCAGATTTTGAATCTCGGTACCGGAGAGAATATAAAAGCGCCGAGTTCAATCGGAGCCGGTGGAATCAAAAAAGCCGAAGAAGTTCACGTTGACCTTGCCATCGACAAGAACAGGTTGGGGGCGAGAAAGCGTCCGGAAATTCTTGTCGGGAAAACGTATAGAATAAAAACCGGATACGGAAATCTTTATGTGACAGTCAACAACGACGAGAGCGGAGTGCCCTTTGAAGTATTCGCGGTCATAGGGAAGAGCGGAGGGTTCTTTCAGGAACAGAGCGAAGGAATCTGTCGGCTGATTTCCGTAGCTTTACGCGCAGGGGTGAAGCTTGAAGAAGTAATAGACAACCTGAAAGGAATTCGCGGACCTATGCCGATGCTTACCGACAAGGGAACGGTTCTCTCCTTGCCTGACGCTATCGGCCAGGTTCTTGAGCAGCATGTTATCGCCAACGGCTACCACCACAATCCTTTGCTATCCGAGCAAAAAGACACCGACCAAGTGGTAATACAGGAAAAAGAAACCGCTGCCGTTAATGTATCTCACGTCAGCGAAACGACATCCAAGAAATCTTTGGCCGATTACGGATTGATGCCGGGATGCCCGGATTGCGGCGAAGCGCTCATAGTCAGCGAGGGCTGTATGAGTTGCAGAAGCTGCGGATTTTCCCGTTGTTTGTAAGATAGCAAAATCCGTCCTGAGTTTTATCGAAGGGCGGATTTTCGAGGTGCCGATAGGAAAGAGACACACACAATTAATTTTATGAAACAGAAGGTCCTTGCGTGAGGCGTGGATTTTTTGTTTTTGCCAGGTTTACAGTTATAATCTTTATTATGTCTGAACCAAAGCTCGGAGATTTTAGCATTATACCTGAAACTGGCGTCGGCGCCGCTGAAAACGCTGCCGAAAGAATAGCGCGCAAAATTATTGAAGAACACGAGATTCAATATAGGAAATTAGAAGAGGAGAATGCTCGCCTAAGAGCGGAAAATGAGCGGCTGAAAGCGGAAAACAAGCGCTTGGAAGAGTTGAGCACGCACGACCCGCTTACGGGCATCCTCAACAGGCGCGGCGTAAAGGAAAGGGTAGAACTTATCAATGCCGTTTCCCAAGTTGAAGAAGAAAAGAGAAGCCGCCATGATAAAAGACCTAAACGGAAATTCAGCATTCTTTCTCTTGACATAGACCATTTCAAGAAAGTAAATGACACTTACGGTCATGAAATAGGAGACCTTGTTCTGAAAAAGGTGGCTGAATTTTTGGAAACAGTGACCAGAAAATACGATATAGTCGCACGATGGGGAGGGGAGGAATTCACAGTGGTTTTTCATGAAATTGACGCCCAAAGAGCGATAAACAAATTTTTTAGCGAAGAATATAGAATTAAAAAATACAAAGATTCGGATAAATCCGGAAATACACCGCAGATTTCTTTGGAGGTTGAAGCCGGAAGGGGGAAAATAGAAATAACTTTAAGCGGCGGCGTAACAGATTATATACCCGGCGAAAATTTTGACGACGCGGTAAAAAGAGCCGACCAGGCGCTTTACATGTCAAAAAAAGGAGGCAGAAACAGGATTACGAAACACGAGGAAACCGTGCAGGGCAAGTAAGGATGCCTTTCGCCCCCCGTTTACTTTTCAGACATCAGCATTCTATACCTTAACACTATGTGTTATACTTAGAACGTAATGATTAAGATATGCGCCAAACATGGAAAGACTTTCCATTTTGAAAGAAAGGACCAATCGCTTCGATGCGGGAAATGTGCTTCCCGCTGGGTGATTGATAGTAGGGTTAGAAAGAAAAAGAAATTAGTGGAAATGTTCGGCGGTAGGTGCAAAATATGTGGCTATAAGAAATATGTAGGTGCCCTTGATTTTCATCATCTCAATTCGTCTAAAAAGGAGTTTTCTTTAAGCGTGAAAGGGCTTAGTTATGCATGGGATACGATACTTAAAGAAGCTAAGAAGTGTGTACTTTTATGCAAAAATTGCCACACAGAGGTGCATAACCTCACATACATATTGGACTCCATGAGGCCATAGGCCTATGGAGTTTTCTAGTCGCATTCATTCAAAATATACCGGAGTAAGGGGCATGTTGATTGTCTACAATGACGCCTTACGCTACAGGTATATGATTCAAGAAAAGGCCTTGAAGAAGGCAAAAATCCTCGTTTTCTTCGCCAAGCATGGTCTCGAGGCAACCCTCGAGGCCTTTGAGGTGAAAAGGTCGACGCTCTATCTCTGGAAAAAGCAGTGGGACGATGGCGGCGGGAAACCAGAAGCTTTGAACGAGAAGTCCAGGGCGCCAAAGGTCAAACGCAAGCGATTATGGGATGCGGGAATCATTGCCGAGATCAAACGCCTCAGGGTAGAACATCCTAATCTCGGCGAAAAGAAGATTTACCCTCTGCTCGCCGTGTTTTGCGCTTCGCAAGAGTTGTCTTGTCCAAAACCGATAACCATCGGACGTCTCATTCACGACCTTGGGGGTCTCCGAATGTTCCCGCAGAAAGTTACGCACTTCGGGAAGGTAAAGAAAGCAAACCATCAGAAAGTATTGAGAAAACCTAAGGATTTTGTCCCTCAATATCCCGGCCACCTCGTTGCGCTGGATACGGTGGAACGGTTCGTGAATGGCTGCAGACGCTATGTAATCACATTCGAGGATATCTATACGCGATTCTCATTTGCCTGGGGCACAAGTAGCCATGCTTCTTTGGCCGCCGCAGAGTTCTTTGCTCTATGTCAAAAGGCATTTCCGTATTCATACGATTTCCTTTATGTGCTCACCGACAACGGTTCGGAGTTCAAGAAACATTTTGCCGAAGAATTGCAACGGCTTCATTTGACTCATTTTCATACCTATCCGAAGACGCCAAAGATGAACGCTCACGTGGAGCGGTTCAATCGGACTATTCAGGAGGAGTTCATCGACTACAATGCATGGTTGCTTAAGGAGCCGGACGTCTTCAACCGGAAGCTTATGGATTATCTAATCTTCTACAATACATTGCGGGTGCACTATGCGTTCAAAAACAAATTGTCTCCATTTGGATTCATGCTACAATGGTCGAATAACAACAAAATCAAATTACCTCTGGAGTCCAGAATAGGGTGCGGTTATACAAGCTGTTGTGTTTTCAGTAGTTTTTGGTACAATAAGGCAATGGATATGACAAAAATTCTTATAGTCGAAGACGAACGGTTTCTTTCGACAATATTGAAAAACAGGCTTGAAAAAGAAGGGTTCGCGATAACCCAATCTTTTGACGGCGAGGAAGCAATGAACTTCCTCGAATCTGAAAAACCTGACTTGATAGTTCTTGACCTTATATTGCCCAAAAAGTCGGGATTTGAAGTTTTGGAAAGCGTTTCCAAAGACCCGCAATTGAGCCAGATTCCGGTGGTTATATTGAGCAACCTCGGGCAGGAAAGCGATATGGAGAAAGCGAAGTCATTGGGCGCCCTGGAATATTACATTAAAGTCAGAACTTCCATAGACAGTTTCGTTGGCGTTGTTAAAAACATATTGGGCCGTTTATCCGGAGACATATCTGTTTCGCAAGTACAATAAATCCCGCACCTTTCCCGAATACTCTGTAATCTTGTCGCAAGAATGAATGCCAAACTAATCCTTTCCGCAGAGTTAATACCACACAGAAAGGCGCGGGATAAATAAAATCATGGACGTAAAAATAATAGAAAAAATAAAACCGGGAGCGAAAGTCAAAGTACATACTATCGTTACGGCCGATTCATCGCTCGCGCCGGATACAAAGAAAGGCAAGGCCGACAAGAAAGCGGTTGCCAGAGGGGGGACATCTATTTTTGAAGGGCTCGTTTTGGCGCGCAAGCACGGCAAAGAGGCCGGAGCGACTTTCACCGTGCGTTCGGTTCTCGCCGGCGTCGGAGTGGAAAAAGTATTTCCGATTCATTCACCAATGATAAGCAAAGTTGAAATTATGAGTTCGCCGAAGAAAGTGCACCGCTCAAAACTTTATTTCGTAAGAAGCTCGTCTAGTTCGAAGATAAGGCAGAGATTGGGAGTCTCGCTCTAAGAGTTCATAAAGTTAAAAGTTATAAAGTCGAAAGCAAAAAAACCGCGAAAGCGGTTTTTTTGTATATTGTTCAACGCGGAAGTTTTTGTTTTAAGAGGGTGTATCGGACGAGCGAAGGCGAGGAGATTCAGTGCGTTTTCAGAAGAAAACGACACGACCATCTTAAAACAAAAACTGGAGCTACTCGTGCCTCAATGCTTCAGTCGGACTTAATCTAGAAGCCCTGTATGCCGGGTAAATGCCGAAAACAAGTCCCACGACGGCAGACACTCCGATTCCGAGAGCAGCGGCAAAGACAGGAAAGGAAAAAAGCCAGGCCAAATTCAGGAAATGGGTCAGAACATACGATGCCCCGAAAGATACGGCTGTTCCGAGCGCTATTCCGATAAAACCGCCAAGCGCCGTTAAGATTATTGCTTCAATCAGAAATTGCGAAAGTATATTTTTATTGGTCGCGCCAAGCGCTTTTCGCAAACCTATTTCGCGCGTTCGCTCCGTCACCGAAACGAGCATTATGTTCATTATGCCTATTCCGCCTACGACAAGCGATATGGCCGCCACGGCGGCAAGAAACAAAGTTATAATGCTTGTTATACTTCCGACTGTTTCCATGGCCTGCGCCTGAGTTTGGATGAAAAAGTCGTCCTTCGTCGGGTCAGTTATATTGTGAGAATTTCTCAATGTAGCGGTTATGTCATAAACGGTTTGCGGAACATTCGCTTCCGTGTCGGCTTCAACGATTATGCGATTAAAATACTTTATGCCAAAAAGGTATTGTTGAGCCGTGGTGTAGGGCATTGCTATAAATTCATCTACATTCATAAATGATAATTGGCCTTTTTGGCCAAAAACACCGATCACGCGAAAATTTTTACCCTTAATTCTTACCTTCTCGCCGACGGCATCATCGGCGCCAAAAAGCTGGTCTTTTACTTTACTGCCCAAGACGACGACATCGGAATAGCTTTTCACTTCATCGTTATCAAAAAGTCGTCCTTCAGACGGATACACGCCGTAAATCTTCGCGAAGAGATCAGTCATGCCAAAGATTGTCGGCCGATATGTTTCATTTCCGCGGGCAACCGAATCGCTTCCGAAAACAACAGGCATTATATCATCAAGGTGCGGCACGTTACTTTTTATTTTCAGCGCTTCCAAATCACGCTGTTTCAAGGAGTCCGTAATTAAAGTGGAAATAATGTCTGACGGTCCTTTGGGTTGCCGACCGGGGACTACGACGATGGTTTTAGAACCGATACTTTCTATTTCCGAAAGTATCAAATTCTGCGCTCCTTGCCCCAAAGACATTACTATCATTATCGCGGCGACGCCGATAACAATGCCAAGAATCGTCAAAAGAGACCGTGACTTGTGGGTTTGGAGTCCGGATATCGCGGCTTTAAGCGTGTATCTTAAAATCATTTTTCGAATTCGTTGCTCTTGCGGCGGTTGTCGACCGGTTTGTCGCTTTCAACTTTTCCGTCCAACAGACGGATTACTCTCTGCGCGTGTTCTGCTGTGTAAGTTTCATGAGTTATCAATATTATTGTGCGCTTATCCTCAATATTAAGTTTTTGAATCGTTGACATGACCGCCTGTCCAGATTTTGAATCGAGATTTCCGGTCGGCTCGTCGGCGAAAATTACCTGTGGGTCGTTCACAAGGGCGCGCGCGATGGCGACCCGTTGTTTTTCTCCTCCGGATAATTTTGAAGACATATGGTCCATTCTGTGTCTCAATCCTACCGATTCAATCGCTTGTTTTGCCTTTTCGTTCCAAAATGATTCCTTTATTCCCGAATAAAGAAGCGGAAGCTTCACGTTCTCCAGAACCGTTAATCTCGGCAGAAGATTGAAGGTCTGGAAAACAAACCCCATTTTTTTATTGCGGACGTGAGCAAGCTCTTCATCGGTATAGCTGTCCATAAAACGACCTTCAAACTCATAAGCGCCCTCCGTCTGGCGGTCGAGAAATCCCAAGATATGCAAAAGCGTCGATTTTCCGCAACCTGACGGTCCCATAATCGCCACGAATTCGCCGTTGTTCACGGAAAAAGAAATTCCCCGAAGCGCCGGAGTCGGCTCTCCGTCGTCTCTGTAAGTTTTTTCCAGATTTTGAACTTTTATCAGCGGAGAAGAATTCATACTTTACTTACCGAGCCTGGAGATTACAACTTCTTCTCCTTCGGACAGGCCGTTGAGAATTTCAATGTACCCGCTGGACCCGCGCAGCCCCGTCTTAACATCCCTTTCTTCGGTTGAAGGCGCGCCCTCGGAAGTAATTTTTGGAATGAGCACGAATTCTCTGCCGCCTTCTTTTTGAACCGCGCGTTGAGGCAAACTTAAAGCGTTGTCATGGCTCGCCGACATTATGTCGATATTCGCGGTCATTCCGGGTTTTATTCTGGAATCCGGCTTGGTGAAATTAAGTTTTGTCAGATATGTCGCGACTCCTTCTATGACTGTTTCGGCGGGGTCGATTGAAATCACCCTTGCTTCGAAAACGACATCGTTGCCGTACGCGTCAAGAGTAACTTTGGCGGCGTTGCCGACCCTGATTCTGGCTATGTCCACTTCGGGGATGCGCGAATCTATTTCATAGCTTCCGCTTGAGATAACAGACGCGACAATGGAGTTGGCGGAAACAATTTCTCCGACTTTCGCGTCTTGTTTGGTCACCGTCCCGGAAATGGGGGAGCGAAGAAAGGTTTTCGCAATTTGCGCGTTTATATTATCTACGCTCGCTTGATAGCTTTTTATTTCTGCCTGCTTTGATGTAATAGTCGCTTTTTGCGAAGATATGTTTTGCGTCAAAGTCGTCACTTTGGCGGCGGCTGAATCTATTTCGCTTCTGGCGTCATTGATGCTCGTTTTGTGGGCGGCGAGCGTGGAAGCCGGCAAAGATATCGCGCTTATTGTCGTATTCATCAGAAGATTAATAAAACCATAAGCGTCATTTAGATTTGTTTTGGAATCCGACAACGCCTGTTCAAGAACGTTTTGCGAAGTTGAAGCGTCGAGAGAACTTATTTGGGACAGCCAGCCGTTCAGCGCGCTTTTTATGATGAAGCGTTTGTTTTCCGATAATATTTTTTCCTGCGAGTTTGTCGATTCAAAAGTCATTTTGGGGTTGTTGCTCTCGTCATCTGAAAAAAGAGAATCTATTTTTATGCGTATGGCGTCATTGGCGCTTGTATAGGCGCTGTTTACCGTGTTGATGACATTGCCGTAATAATTGTCCAGGTCGACATATGCTTTGTCGAGAGCGCTTCTTTGCGAAGCCAAATCGGCATTGGCCTTATCAAGCTGGGCGTTAAGTTCGGCTGTGTTTAATGACGCGATAACGCGTCCTGCCGATATAAATTCGCCGACTTTAGCGTTAACGGATTCCACGCGGCCGGATGTTTCAAAAGCCAAGTCCACGCTTTCTGACGGTTTTACGTTGCCGGTTGCCGATACTTCCTGCGTTATCGTTCGTTTGGTTACTTTGACTGTTTCCATACTCGGCGCTCCACCACGGCCGAAATATAAATAGGCCGCCACGGCCAAAACGACTATTCCGGCAATCCAGTAGATTTTTTTAGAGAAAATTCGTTTGGAGTTCATTTATTGCCGTTATTGTACCTCGTCTTGCGTTATTTTAAAAGCGATTTATTTTCCGTCATTGTGAACCGAG
>Ga0209542_10010776_pt1 | contig 16391 bp, 18 predicted proteins | sample RifCSPhighO2_01_FD_184028 | JGI IMG/M metagenome (GOLD analysis project Ga0209542, IMG submission 184028) | Soil microbial communities from Rifle, Colorado - Rifle CSP2_plank highO2_0.1 (SPAdes) (version 2) | ecosystem: Environmental > Terrestrial > Deep subsurface > Rock core/Sediment ...
CTTAATAACCACCAACTAGTAATCCAATAAGATTACTCTTTTATCATAACAATATTTAAAAATGAAAAAGGTGACGTCATAAGATGATTGTGAAGGAAGAATTTTTAAGTAGATTGCGAAAGATATTCGACCTTAACTTATATGAAGTTAAAGTCTGGACTGCACTGCTCTCAAGAGGTGTTTCCAACGCCGGAGAATTAAGCAGTATTTCTGATGTTCCTAGATCCAGAACGTATGATATTCTAGAAAGTTTAGAAAAAAAAGGTTTTATTGTAATGAAGCTCGGAAAGCCAATAAAATTTGTTGCATTAAAACCTGAAGAAGTTGTTGAAAGAGTGAAAAAAAATCTTGTTAGAGATGCGCAAGATAAAAGCAAAAGACTTGAGCAGTTGAAAGGTGATGCAGTTCTTGATGAGCTTACCACATTATTTACTCAGGGTGTTAAATATGTCGAGCCTTCTGATCTTTCCGGAAGTTTGAAGGGAAGACAAAATATGTATAATCATTTAGATATGATGATTCGCGATGCCGAGTCTACTGTTACAATAATGACAACCTCAGAAGGACTTAACAGAAAACTTGAAGCGCTCATGCCTTCACTTGAAAAAATAAAAAAGAGGGGCGTTAAAATAAGGATCGCTGCTCCTTTGAATTCTTCCAATATTAAGATAGCAAAAGAATTAAGTAAAGTTGCTGAAGTGAAATCTGTAGATAAACTTAGATCAAGATTTATTGTTATTGATTCTAAAGAAATAATGTTTATGCTTTTAGATGATGAAAAAGTTCATCCTAATTACGATGTTGGTATATGGATAAACACTGAATTCTTTGCTCAGACACTAGAACAGCTGTTTGAGTTAGCTTGGAAAGAAATGACACCTCTAAGCAAGGTTAAAGGTTAGAACGTCATAAAAAAACAAATCATAACAAAGAATTTAAACTCTTTCTCTAGCATAAATTTATGCCTCTAGAGGATAAATTTGAAGATGGCCCTATAGAACTAGCAGACAGATTTTGTGTTAATATAACTGAGAAATTTACATTCGGCTGGGAAAAAATAACAGAACAAAATAAAAAATCGCTAATGAGATGTCTTTATGGATTGGGGTTCGTATCTGCAATATGTTTTTCATACAACTTGAGGGATTCACTTAATAGTTTTGAAATGGTGATGTTACCACTTTATTCTTTTATCAGCTGGGGTAATGGTGAAATGGTGACAAGTGATGTTCTACCAACAGAAAAAATAAGAAAAATTGACGAAAACAAGTCGTCCAAATCTGTAGGACTTTTTACAACAGCATTTACATTAGGTTTAAGTGCCACCTGTATACTTGATGAAGAAATTCAAAAGGCTGTCTTGCCCCTCTGTTATGTTGGTTTAACAACATTCTCTGCAAACACAAATTATTACATTAGAAGACTTATAAATAGGGAAAAATAAAAAAACAAAAAATAAATTTACTTTAGTGAGTGTACTATTTCTAATATAACTCCCAAGATTGTTGTGATTATAACTATCCAACCAAATATGCCTGTTACAACGGGAGACACATATGGTATTGAACTCAGCGGCCCGTTGCTAGTCATCGCGAAACCAACTGACAAAGCTACAATCACACCTGTAAGCCACATTAAAAAGCTAACAAGTTTTGCAAGTCCTGCTTTACCTACTCTTTTTTTTGCCATTTCAACCTCCTTTTTTATTAAATAATTAATATATAGTAAATAATGTTTTATTATTTAAAAAGGCTTCGATAAAGAAAAAACAAATAATTACCTCCTTTTTGAAATATATTTTAGGGCATTTTAACAATTTTTATAATTTGTTAACTATATGTAAAATATTAACAACATCGGACAACATCAGTGAGCAAAGATGTTTTGGAATTACAATCAGCTACATTTCTTTCAAAACGCAAATTGAATCTGATACAATTAGTTATTTCTAAGAATAGATTATTCCTTAACTTTTTCAATTCCCTTATATCCTATTAAATCCTGCAAGGAAAGTCTGGCTGGATGAATTAATCTATTTTCAGTATCAAGTTGATGCCCAACAATTAAAAAATCATCATTCATATGTCTTGCTTGAACATACATTAATACTTTGTGTACTTCAGCCTTTGTAACACTTTCATAATCTGCATATGCAGAGCCATGGTGTTGAATAGTTAATTCTGCTAACCATATAGCTTTTCCTCTTGGAGAATCTCCTTCTTGGTCGCCCCTGATTTCTGCCCTTTTAGCATCATAAAATAATTTTGGGCCATAAATCACTGAAGGGAGCGACTCACCTAAGAAAAGTCTCATTGATTCTACACTTCTTGATTCGTGTTGTGGTTGATTTCTCATATTAAAGATAGTGTCGCTTTTCTCTTTATAAACTTTACTATCATGTAATTACTATAAAGAAATAACAATCTTACATTTCTTCCAAAACATCAATTCCAAGAAGATTGAGAGCATTTTTTATTGTTTGTGAAAAAGCTTTTACAAGCTCAAGTCTGAAAGATTCATTTTCTGAGTTTAAAACTGGCGAGTTGTGATAAAACTCATTAAAGCACTGACAAAGCAGGAAAGAATAATTGGCGATTGCAGAAGGATTCATCTGATGCAGTGAGGAGGCGACAATTTCGGAAAACTCTGAAAGCTTGGTGATAAGTGCTTTTTCTGATTCGTTCAAGGACTTTGGCTTTGATTTGTTTATTTCTTTCTTACCTTTTTTTATTTTTCTTAAGATAGATTTAGCTCTTGCATAACTGTATAGTAAATAAGGTCCGGTATTGCCTTCAAGGCTTATAGATTCATTAGGGTTAAAAGTCATATTTTTGGATGCTTCAATTTTTAACAAAGCATATTTTATTGCCGCTAAAGCAATCGTTAAACTTCTCTTCTCTAGTTCTTTTTCTGATAATTTAACACGCGCATTTATTTCATGCTTTACCATTTTTTTTACTTGATCAATTAAATCATCTGCCTCAACAACCTTGCCTTCTCGGGACTTCATTTTTCCTTCTGGAAGAAATACCATTCCATAAGACAGATGGTATATTCTATCTGCAAAACTAAATCCTAATTTCTTTAGTATTAGAACTAAAACTTTGAAATGATAATCCTGCTCATTTCCGGTTACATAAATCGACTTTTCAGGTTTATACTGATCAAATTTTAATTTAGCTAAATATAAGTCCTGAGTTATGTAAACAGAAGTTCCATCAGAACGCAAGACCACTTTTTCATCCAAACCCCCGCTTTTCAGATCAATTGCAATTGCTCCATCTTCTTTCTTGAAAAAAACACCTTTTTTCAACCCATCTTGAATTATCTCTTTGCCCTTTTTGTAAATCTGAGATTCGTAATAATCCTTGTCTATTTTAACTCCGAAGTTTTTGTAAGTTTCCTTAAACCCCTTCAAAGCCCAGGTATTCATTTTTTTCCATAATTCTAGAGCCTTTTTGTCACCTTCTTCCCATTTAACTAACAAGTTTTGCGCTTCTTCATCAAGCTTAGGATTTTTTTCAAGTTCTTTGTTAAACAATACATAATAATAGCCCACAAAATGGTCAGACTTCATTTTTGATTTTTCCGGCGTCGAGTTTTTTCCAAATTTCTGATAAGCTAACATTGATTTGCATATATGAACACCTCGGTCGTTGTTTAGGTTAACGCGTACAACTCTATTGCCTTCAAATTCAAGTATTCTTGAAATAGATTCGCCTATAGACATATTTCTTAAATGGCCTAAATGAAGGGGCTTATTTGTATTTGGTGAAGGGAATTCTATAACAATCTTTTTCCCTGATTTTTTTGGTTTTCCGTAACTATCTTCTTCTTTTAAGATCTGATTTATAGTTTTTTCAGCAAGAAGAATTTTATTTACAAAGAAATTTATGTACGGACCATTGGACTCGACTCGTTCTATTTCTTTAGGAAGAGATTTAGATATTCTTTCTGAAAGTTCTTTTGATATAATCGCGGGATTTTTCTTAAATTCTTTAGATAAAGAAAAGCAGGGAAAGGCAAAGTCTCCTAATTCTGGAGAAGGGGGAATTTCCATCAAGTCAGCCACTTGCTTTTCAGAAAGTTTCGAATGCTTTGAGATTAATTTAGCTACTGAAAGTTTCATGTTAAAATTTTTGTAATTTATTTGTGCTTAAAACTTCAGAAATTTAATAATTTCTGAGGCCTCAAAATCTTTGATTTTGAAGTTTTAAGCATACTAAAGTCCTAACTCTGTGCCTTCGCACAGAAATCAAACAAGGACTTTTTCATGTTAATAACTATCAATGTAGATTAATAAAGTTTATTTAGGGGTGGTTTTAGTATAATCATGGGAAATTATAGAGTTTTAGTTGTAGATGATGAAGCAGATAATGTATTTGTTATGAAAGAGATAGTTTCAAGAGACGGGTATGAGGTTTTTACTGCTTCAAATGGACAGGAGGGCTTGGAAGTTTTTATAGATAAATCCCCACAAATAGTTATAACGGACTATAGAATGCCGATAATGAACGGACTTGAGCTTATTGAAAGAGTTAAAAGAATAAAACCTGAAGCTGTTGTAATCTTTACAAGCGGTGTTTTAAATAGAAATTTAGTTGAGAGGGCTGAAATGCTCGGAGTTCTTGAATGTTTGGAAAAGCCAATTCAAATAAGAGATTTAAAGGCTACTATAGAAAAGGCAGTGAGAGAAGTTGAGCTAAACAAAGAAAGAGCGCATTACGATGATTCTTGCTAAAAATCGCCAAAAAATTTATATACAATATTATTTCTAAGATTTAATGACATTGGATATTAAAAGGCATGTCAATGGCGTTTTAAAAATTAAGGAAAATACGGCCGAGTACGGAAAATTCTGGAGGGAGTATATGCATCATCACTGGCTTAGAGGATTCAAAGAAATTGCCGGCGAAAATTACCTTGATATGGAAAGAACAAAAGAATTTTTAGATGAAAGAACGTTGCAACACACACAATTCTCAAGATTAACAAGTTCTAGTTTTCTTAGAAGCCACGAAAAACTTGTAAGAGAAAATAGGCTAATTTCACTATGGCTTCCGGTAGACAACTCCTGTCACTTGCAGATTTTTGCATTAATGAAAGATAAGAAAATGAAGTTGCTTTATGAAAAATGCAAAAGATGCAGAGCAGAATATTTTGAAACGCTACCTTGCATTCAATTAAAGAGGAGTATGGATTTATCAGGAATGACTAATGGTGTAATGATTGACGCAGAAATGACCCCCTGGAATCAAAGACGAGGAGAAATGTCGGAGGCTTATGAGACTATGGAAGAATTTGTAAAAGCTATAAGGGTTTATTAAAGAACTGTCAAGTCTTCAAAGTAAAGATTTATAAGTTTTCTAAAAGGTTAATTTATTAGGTGGGGGTGCCGGAGTGGTCAAACGGGCAGCCCTTAAGTTATAAAGGGAACCAATGGTTCACCCTTACTTCAAGAATCATCCGATTCTTGAGGCCATCAAAGATTTGCATCTTTGAGGTCAGCACCTCCTTTGAGAGAGGCTCAAGGCTGATAAGAAACCTAGGTTCAAACATAAGAACGGCTGTAGCTTAGTGCTTACGCAGGTTCGAACCCTGTCCCCCACATATAAAAGAAACCCGCTGGTTTCTTTTCAACTTCCTCAAAACACTGAACGGTGGCATCTTTTCATTGCCTCTGATGGATACCACATAAGAAACCCAAATTATTTTTCAACTTCCTCAAAACACCGAATAGAGATATTTTTTTACACCTTGATAATATCACGACAATATTTAAATTAACGAACCACCTCAAAATAAAATGCCCTACATAAAAAGCGAAGAGAGAAAGAAGTTTGATAAATTAATAGATGACTTAGTTGAAGCTTTGAAGAAAGAGTTGAAAATCAGGATGGAGATATTAATTACATTATAAGTAGAATATTGATTGGAGTTTATCCTCCAAAATACTTTAATTACAATAGGGCAATGGGCGTTCTTGAAAGCTGCAAGCTTGAGTTCTACAGGCGTTTTGTCGGAAGATATGAAGACAAAAAGATTAAAGAGAATGGTGATATAGTATAATTATGCCTAAGAAAAAGAAAGTGTCCCTGATAGTCATTCTTATTATTGTTTTGATAGCAATAAACTATAACTTTGTTGATGAATGGCTTAATGAAAATTTGGATGTTGTGGAAAAAGAGAGTTTTTTTGTTTCAAGAGTAATAGATGGGGATACTGTAGAGATTGAAAATCTTGGAAATAAAGAAAGTGTAAGACTTGTAGGAATTAATACTCCAGAAAGAGGCGAATACTTATATAGTGAAGCAAAGGCTTTTCTTGAAAGTCAAGTTGCTAATAAAACGGTAGAACTTGAGTATGGAAAAACAAAGAAAGACCGGTATGGAAGACTTTTAGCTTATATCTATATTAATAATGAAAATGTAAATGAAAAGATTGTTGAAAATGGCTTTGGAAACGTTTATTTCTTGGAGAAAGATAAGTACGAACGTAGTTTTAGGCAGGCATGGGATAAATGCCTTGAAAAAAACATAAACTTATGCGAAAAGTCAGAAGGGGCGTGTTCAAACTGTATAGCTTTAGAAAAAGTAAGCGTTCCTATGCAGGTAATAACTCTATACAACACCTGTGATTTCTCATGCAGTATAAAGGGCTGGAATGTAAAAGATGAGGGAAGAAAGAAATTTACTTTTGGTAATGTGAGAATAGCACCAAATAGTGAGTTAAAACTTTCTGTTAGCAAGTCTACAGCTAATCAGTCAAACCAACTAAATGATCCTGGAAGAGTTTACTGGGTAAGAAATGATTACGTTTGGACTAAAGAAGGAGATAGTGTGATTGTAAGAGATGACAAGAACAAGCTTGTTTTGTTCTTTAGTTATTAAGTGTAGATAATTTGACACGCTCTTTTCTTAATAACTCGATCTTTTCTCTTCCTTCTTCAGTTTCAGCAAGTTTCTTATAGAATCTCCTTGCGATTATTATCTGTGCATCTATAAATGGCTTAATTTTTATCTTCCAAGTTTTAGGATTTTCTCTTACATATTTAGCCCAGCGCTCGATTTGCTCCTGATGTGTTTTGTCTCTCATATCTTTCTAAACTTCCTTATTTTATCTTTTATATTTTCTACTTTGCCCTCATCAAACTTTTCTTTGTAAACAATCCTTAAATGCTTTGCGTCCTCAATATCTTTTTCAGCGCCCAGAAATTCCTCTTTAAAGGCAATGTTTGATTCTATACTGGCAAAATAAACATCTAAATCTGTTAAAGGGAGTTTCATTCTTTCCCTTATCTGCTCTTCATCAAGCAGATCCTTGGGAAATTTTACTTCCATTTCTGGGGGAAAATACCCTTCAGACTTGTAAACATATCTTACTCCGTTTCCCTTTTTGAGATATTCGTCATAAATCTTTTCTGCATCATCTGACTGTATACAGACAAATCCTGCTTTCTTTAAATCGTTGTGCAGTAGGATAAATTCATCTTTTGACATTTCCTCTACTATCATATCAATATCTTCTGTTCCTCTTGCTCTTCCATGAGCTATTGCAACAAAACCAGAGCAAACAATATACTTAGCACGCCTCTCAACAACTTCAGAGAAATCTTCAACAAACTTGTCAAGAATTGTCCTGTCGTCTACCTGTCTTTTCATAAAGAAGAAAAGAGGGAGTTGTATTTAAAAATTTCCTAGTTTAGCCTGCTTCTCAGGATTTGGTTAAGATCAGTAATGTAAACCATGTATATTCAACCCAATTATTGCAGATTTTAAGCAATTAGACTGATATGAATAAGGTGGCATACGGGTTTGATTATAGATTATTAAGATAAAGTTTTATTTATAGGAAGTAAAGAATATGGGAAAATCAAAAAATTTGTAAAATTCCGGAACAAATAAAAGAGGTGATTAAAGAAATAACCGAACGAAGTGAAGCTATTTCTCTTCTGTTTACTTCCTGCCAAACCGCCTTTCTCCAAACTGATAAGCTATGGCAAAACAAACTATTAAGATAACGGCAAAGTTTATTGCATAGGCCTTTAGCTCCGTGTACTTCTGAGTAAGTTTTACTTTTTCGTAACTCTCCGCGTTTGAATAATCAACATTATAAGCGTAATAGCCGGTGGGTTTTAGTGGATTAAACGCCTCTCCAATACTCTCAGGCATTACCAAAAGGCAGGTAAAACTGCTTGTTGTAAGACCCTCAAGATCCCTCTGGTGAGAATATTCATGTAAAATTAATGACACAAATAAAAGCCCAAAAATTGCGAAAAAGATGAGCGTAACCCAGGTAGTCTGCTCAAGGACTTTTTTTAGGGAATATTTTACCGACGACATTTTGCATCAATTCAAACTAATTATATAAATTTTGTTGTAGTTTGTGTTGTTACTCCAAAAAACAAACAACATTATTTCATTTATATAAAGTAACGACAAAAACGCTCTCTCGACGATAATAATGCTTTTAAACAAATCCCAGTTAACTTGAGAATGATAAAAATGACAATAAGAAAAGGGATGTCTAAGATTCTCGACGCTAAGTTTCAACCCTATTATATAAGAAATGCCAGCGTTTTTGAAAATTTCACAGTTATGTCAAAAAATTTAACAAATCAAACAAAGAAATTGGATATAACATTCAATACAGATGAAAGGAGGTTAATGAAATAATGAAAAAACTATTGTCAATTATGACATTGGCTCTACTAGTAGTTACAGTACTACCCGTAGTGTTTGCTAGTGATGTAGGTGTTGGAATAACTCCAGACATTGAAACCGAGGATTTCCCTCCACAAGTTTGGATGTGTGACTACAGAATTGTTTGGGATGATGAAACAGAACCTGGAAGACTAGAAAAAGAACGTTTGGAAAGATGTTTAGAAGTGTCTTCATATGAAATCTGCGCTCAACAATTGTGGGAAAGAATGAACAACTACGCTTTTGAGGGTGAGCAAATTGCATGGAACGTTCTTGTTTTTGACAAGAACGGTATAGAGAAAGTGCAAGATGTTTTCGCTACAATAGGTGATGTCCAAGGAGAAGGAAACGACATTGAGGTTAATTGTATTCTTGATCAGATGATTTCTGATGAAGATCAGATTAGAGATTCATGTAATGCAAGAATCCTTGAGGAAGAGTTGGAGTATGTGCCTGATAACACAGCTGCTTACTACACTTGTATCCTTACAGTTGAAACACCTGAAAGCATGTATGGTGAATACTGGGTAACTGTTGAAGCAGTCGACTTAGATGGTTTGTCAGGAACAATGGATGAGAACGAATATTGGTTCTTCAATCCTATAATTGCTTTAAGCATTGATGGGGATATGGTTTTCGAAAACGTAAGACCAGGATCTTCAGCTTACTCTGATACTATCTTAGTTGGAAATGCTGCTGATGATGGAAGTGGAGTTAGAATGGATATGTTCATATCTGGAACTGACTTCTATGACTCATCAAGCTCAGGAGCTAAATGCCCTGTATCAAATCAATTGGTATTAGGTGATGGAGATTCTCAATGTGACTTGGGTACTTGGTTCGGAGGAAACTCTGGTTCAAATCAAGGATTTGGAGATCCGTTCTGCTACTTTGCAACACACGGAGCTTACTCAACACAAACTGATCCTAGAAACGATGCTGAAGGATATGTTGGTATAGACTATGGTATTGGATTCAATAATCCTAACCCATTCTACGATGGGTATGAGATATTGCAAACTTTCCCTAAGAACGGTCCATACTACCAATCTAACATCCTGTCACCAGGAAGCGAGGTTGCATTAACCTTCAGATTGAATTTACCAGAGCCATGTAATGGTGACTTTGACTCAGGAAGTATATACTTCTGGGGAGAAGCTATCTAAGAAAAATAATTTATTTTTTTAATTTTATTTTAATTTATTACCCCTTTGGGTAAAGGGGTTTTTATATTCATAGAAGCGCAACCAAGAGTTAAGGTTGCATAAGAGAGCGAGAGTTGTCAGAGGTGTAAAAGAAAAATAAAATAATAGAGTCATAAATGAACGATAAAAAAAAGCAAATAAGTAATGAGAAGAGAACAAGAAATATCTTTGTATTCGGGGTTATAAGTCTTGCATTATTAATGGTTTTATTAACAGCGGGAATTGTAAGTGCTGACAGCTACTCTTTATATTGTATAGAACAAGGAGAGCAAATAGACTTTGGGGCTTTATGCAACCCAGAGATGGGAACGCGTTCAGGACCCGGAAACTTTTGTATGCATATACAAGACAATGGAAAGGAGTGTCCTGCAAGCATCAATATATGCAATAATTTAGGTTTAGGGTGTTCGGAATCAACAAATGGCACAACCCTGGATTTAACACCACCAAACATAACACTAAATTCTCCAGTGAACGACGCATTATTTACTTCTAGAAGTGTTCTTTTAGATATTGAATTAAGCGAGAGAGCAGACTTGTATTATATAGATAATATAAATGGCAGAGGGCGTTGGAGTCGCATATGTAACAGCTGTATGATACACAACAGAACAAGAAGCTTTCAGGATGGCTTAAATGACATAACAATAAGAGCTAAAGACAATAATGGAAATGAGGCTTTTGCAAACGTTTCTTTTTTTGTTGATTCAAAAGCTCCGATAATAAGATCTACAACTCCTAAAACAGGATTTGCAAATGGGGATTTTTCAGTAGTTTTCAATGAAAATAATCCATGGCTCTTAAGCCTGCATTACGGCGTCTCTGGAAATATGAAAGAAAAGGCACTTGATATTATTAATGAGTGTACTTTTGTAAAAGATAAATATACCTGCATGACGAACGTAAATTTAGACGAGTTTAACGAGCAGTCAATTGAGTATTATTTTATTTTGGAAGACATAGCCGGGAATGTAGAGGAATCTAGGCATGTTATACTTCCTGTTGACAATTTACCTCCAGTAATAAACAGCGCCGAATATATACCTGATGGAAGAACAGGAAATATTGCTGTTAACGTCTCTGATCCAAACTTGGACGGACTTTATTATATAGACCATAATGACGCGAAAGGTAAGTGGAAGACTTTATGCTCAAGAACAGTAGAAGGAATTTGTAATGGACGAACAACTCTGCCTGATGGCACTCATGCTATTGAAATAAGGGCAGTAGATGAAGCAGGAAATGAAGCGCTATTTACAATGGACGAGTTTTTTACAGACTCAAAAGCTCCTAAAATAAAAATGACAGAACCAAGAAGAGGATTTACTAATGGAATGTTTTATGTTTCATTTACTGAAGAGAATCCTGTTGAGTTAGAATTGCATTATCAGAATATAGACGGAAGCAACAGTGCAAGTCAGATTATAGATATTGAAAACGAGTGTACACTTAGTAAGAATTATGAATGCGATACAAATGTCGATTTAACTGGATATAACGGGCAGGAAATAGAATATTGGTTTACTTTAGAGGACAAAGCAGGAAATGTAGATGAATCCAAACATATAGCTCTTCAAGTTGATACAACTCCTCCAGTTATAAACAATGATGTTCAGTCTAACTTAGTTATTGATGATAACCGAGTTGCATTTAATTTAGATATCACAGAATTAAATTTTGATGAGGTTTTGTACTTTGATGCACTTGATCCTCGAGCAAGATGGAAAACCTTATGCTCAAGGCTTGATGAGGGAATTTGCGAGAAAAAAGTAAGCTTTTCCACTGGAGAACATGACGTTTCAATACAGGTTGTTGACGAAGCGGGGAATAGTGTGGGAACAAGCGTTCAGTTTAATATAGTATAATAAAAGTTAAATAGTGATATGAGTTAATAAAAAAATGAAAGCTGGAGGTTTATTCTTTGTATCCTTTGTTCTTGTCACGCTTTTTATAGGTTTTCTTTCAATTATGAGCGTTGTCAGTGCGGCAGTTTATATAAATGAAATTGAGCTTAATCCTGTTGTTGAAACAGAAGAGTACGTTGAATTGTTCAATGATGGGATATCAAGTGTTAATATATCTGGATGGGTGATAATTGATAGTGGTGGTAATGCAGACTCAATTCCTAACGGAACTGAGATTTCAGCCAAAGGGTTTTTTGTATTTGAAGAGAATATATCTGCATTGAGTCTTAATAACAATGACAGCTTAAATTTGACAAACGATATTGGGACATTAATTGACAACACGCCATTCTTAGAAGATGATGATAATGATGGTAAAACATGGCAAAGAGTGCCTAATGGTGTTGGGAGTTTTGTATTGAAAGATCCGACTAAAGGTGCTAATAACGTCATTACTGAAATTCAAAATAAATCATCAAGTCCTTTGTGTGTAGTTTCAGGGAATAATGTAACTTTTTCGGTGCAAGTAAATGGGGAGTGTATAAATGAAGTTAAATTCTTAGTGGATATTAATGGAAGTGTAAACGAGTTGATTGGAGTTAATACAATAGGGAATAATTATGCTGCTGTGCTAAATACAAGCACTTTCCTGCCAAGCCAGAATATAACATGGACTGTGCAAGCAACTAACTGCTACAATGAAACCACTCAGAACGGCAACGAGAGTTTTTACGTAAATAATAAGACTTCCCTTACACATTTGCCTTCCTCTCCTGACGGAATTGGAATATGGTACATAAATAATTTAACATTTAATCTTACAAATAATGATGCAACAAATATATGGTACAAATGGGATTCAGGTAGTATTTTAAACTATTTGGGGATTTTTGGATTAGAAGATGTTCCCAATGGCCCAGAGACTGGCGGATTATTAGAGTTGAATTATTGGAGTAATGTTTGCAATAATGAAAGTGTTCAGAGCGAGATTTTTAATGTTGATCTGGCTAACCCGATAATAAAGAATCTCTTCCCTGTAAATGCAAGTACGCTTACACTGAATAATACCCCTTTAATCTTTGCTTATATAGATGATCCTTACGGTGGAAATTCTGGAATTAATTTATCAAGTGTTTGGATGAAGTTTAATGATGTTTTAGTTATACCTGATATTAATGGAACAATCTTTCCAGATACAATAGTTTCATACCAAACTTCAAATTTAAGCAACGGAATTTATAATGTTACAGTAAATGCATCAGATAATGCAGGAAGAAATTCTGAATTAACGTGGTTTTTTACAGTAAACAAGACGGGAGTTGATGATTCAAACTTCAGCGTGATTGTTAATTCTCCCGAAAATAAGACTTATGATAAAAAACAAGTAAACTTTAGCATAACTGTAGACAAAAAGGTTTCATTGCTTGAGTATAGGGATGAAAATGACAATAGCCCTAGATGGAGGACTTTATGCAGAAACTGTGATTCTTATGGGTATGATAAGACAAAGACAAAATCCTTCTCAGAGGGAAAGCATAACGTAACATTCAGAGCGACTGACATATTTGGAAACAGCATTGAAGAAAACGTTGAGTTCTTTATCGACTCTAAGGCTCCCAAGATAATATACACTCTGCCTAAGGCAAAAAGATTCACTAACGGTCAGAATTTCAGCATTAAATATACTGAAGACAACTTACAAGGTGTTTTCGTTTCCTGGAACCCAAGCGTTGAGCTTCTGAACTGCACTTCAGGTAAAAACCAAGTATGCTCTACTGACTTAAATCTATCGGCATTTGACGGACAGGAAATAACTTACTACTTCAATGTCTCTGATGGTATTAGAAATATAACTTCAAAAAGCGTTACTGTTAACGTAGATACAACAACTCCTGCAATGACAGTAATACTCCCTATTAATGATACGACGTATGGAAGAAGAGTTCCATTTGAAATAAGCGTAAGCGAAGAAGTTTTACTTCAGTATTTTGACTTAAGTGATCCAAGACCAAGATGGAAGACTTTATGCTCTAACTGTGGCGATTATGGCATAACAAGGGCCAAAAGCGTTTCATTTAAATCAGGAAACCATGAGATTCTTATAATGGCAATGGACAAAGCCGGGAATGCTGTTGTTGAAGAAATTAACTTCCAGGTTAATTAGGAAAGATTTAGTTTGTTAAGAATACCTCTTCATAAACCTTTAATGTTTCCTTAGCACACTTATTCCAAGAAAACCTCTTTATGTTCTCAAATCCTTTCTTAATTAAGTCATCTCTTAGCTTTTTATCTTTTAACACTTGATCCATTGCTTTGGCAATTTCATCAACATTGTAAGGATCGACAAGAATAGCGCCTTTACCTGCAACTTCTGGCATAGAACTTACATTTGAAGTTATTACCGGGCATCCACAGGCTTGGGCTTCAAGTATTGGGAGACCGAAGCCTTCGTAAAAAGAAGAATAAATCAAAGCTTCTGCAATATTGTAAAAGTTAGTTACAGTCTCATCAGGCACAAAGTCAAGAAAAATAATTCTTTCTTTGCAATCGGATTTATTATATGTGTTCATTATATCCCCATATTTCCAGCCCTTTTTTCCTATTATTACTAAAATAAAGGCTTTTTCTCTTTCAGCTACCTTTTCAAACGCCTTTATAATATTCTCAATATTTTTTCTGGGAGAAATGGTATTAACAACTAGTAAGATCCTTTTGTCCCTTATATTTTCTAATTTTATCTCTTTGTAACAAATACTCTTGCTTTTTACTTTGTATAATTTGGTATTATAAGCTAAAGGAATAACTTTGATTTTATTCTCATCAATATTTAGATATTTTATAATATCTTTTTTAGTATTTTCGGAAGAAGCTAATATCTTATCAGCTCTTCTAAGATAAATCGGAACAAAAGATCTCCAATATACCCAATCCCTAACCTTGAACTTACTTGGATAGATAATAGGAGAAATATCATGGATAGTTACTACTTTCTTAAAATTTCCGAAGATTGGCACAGAACTTCTTAGCCCATGAAAAACCTCAATTCCCGACTTTTTTAATAATTTAGGCAAGATAATATTTTCATAAAAAGATCTTAGAAAACTGTCATTCTTTATTTTGGAATCAACACATTTAAAACCATTATATTTATCGACTCCAAAAAGAATAAAGTCTTTCTTGTTAGGTAGATTGTCGATCAAATTTTTAGCGCAAACTTTATATCCGCCTTCAACTCTTAAAGCTCGAGCATCAATACCTACTTTCATTTTTCTCCTTAATGGGATATTTTTCCATAATTTTCTAATAATTCTATGCTTAAAACGTTATTTATGTCCATAAATTAAAACCCCATTCTTTAGAGTGGGGTCGTAGCTTACTGGTTTTAATTTTGGATCATCCAAAAAACAAGTGCCAATCACATTGTTTTTTTGATTCTCCAATAATTTAGGTAATTGTTATGAAAGTTTTTCACAGCACATAAATTTAAAAGAAATAACAATGTAGTAAATTAATGAAGAAAAGGGTGAGTAACACAATGCTTAGTTTTCTCTGGACTCTTTTTGCAGTTGGAATTGTAGCATTGTTTATTCAGCTGTCTCTGAGCACTCCAGGAAGTTCGTTTGGGTCGGTAACCGGCCTAACAACAATAGACCAAAAAATAGGGACTGGCGTAAGCATACTCTGGAATTTGGGATTTGTATTCTTTATAGGACTTGTGATAGTAATTGTAAAGAGAAGAAATGAAAGAATAGGACAATAAAGGTACAGAAATCCTTAAAAATACTAAGACTTAAAAGAATTATGGCTAAATCAAAAGGCCTCTATTGTTTGCCACAAAAAAAACTATGCCTTGCATCGATACTTTTGGTTGGTGCATTTAGCTACGGAAATCCTTCTTATGGAAACTTAAAAAACGGAGATTCTCGAAAAGAATATTTCTTTCAGACTACAAAGGAAGCTTTAGAAAAAGCCGAAAGACTTGAAAGGCTTGATAGGAAAATTTGTGAGATGTTGGGAATAAGCTACGCTGAACTGATAGAGATACAGAATAATTATTGGGCAAAAGAAAAGGAAAAAGAAAAGGTTATGACAAGTGTGAAGAACATGACAAGATCCAAGATGGAGAACACCCTTGTGATTACTGAAGATGAGATAGTTAAAAGTTCGGGGAACAATAATTATAAAGCGCCAAAAATGACAAATCAAATCGACTATATTGAATATCCTGAAGCTGAAGCAACAAACTCAAGAATAAGATATCATTGGGAGGATGAGAGAAAATGAAAAAGCTATCTCTTAACTCATTAGTTATTTTGGGAGTTCTTAATTTTAGTCCTCTTTCTAGTGCAAATCTTACGCCGTATAACAGTCTTAAACCTGACAAAAAGGAAAATCTTCAGAGTTTGTCAGATAAAGGAATGAGTGATGAAGAAAAAGTAAAGAAAATTGAAAGGGGATTTGAAGCCACTTTTGAATCTGGCGAATATGTTGCTGGAATGGAAGCAATAATGGCGGAATATCATAGTTGGGAAGAAGTTAGCAGCGTCGCTGTGGAAGAAGATTCAAGAAAGTGGATTGAA
>Ga0209542_10010777_pt1 | contig 16390 bp, 10 predicted proteins | sample RifCSPhighO2_01_FD_184028 | JGI IMG/M metagenome (GOLD analysis project Ga0209542, IMG submission 184028) | Soil microbial communities from Rifle, Colorado - Rifle CSP2_plank highO2_0.1 (SPAdes) (version 2) | ecosystem: Environmental > Terrestrial > Deep subsurface > Rock core/Sediment ...
TAGTTGCCGGACACCGCCGAGCCGTACGTGACGGCCGCCGACGCCGGCGTCGAGGTGGCTAAGACCGGCGTGCCGGTCGCCTGCTGTATGATGTTGCCGCCAAAGACGCTCAACCGCGCCGACGGCGAGGTGGAGCCGAGCCCCAAGTTGCCGTACACGAGTGCGTTGTTGGAGACGGTGAGCGCGGAGGTTGACGCAAATGTCGCGACGTTGAGGTAGGTGCTGGTGGCGGCGTCAAAGCCCGCGCCGCCGATGACGTTGAGTATCGCGAGCGGCACGACCCCCGACGAGGTCGCGGTAGCTCCGAGCAGGAGCTGGTTGGTGCTTGTCGCGGGGCGCAGGCCGCCGTTGCCAAAGAACGTCCAGTTGACGTCATTGCCCAGAGAGCCCATGTCGGCGCCGCAACTGAACTGCCCGTTTGTCCACGCGAGTTTGGCGGTATTGCCGGTGCATGACTCCAATCCGGCGCCTGCAAAGTATGCTGTCGCGTACAGGTTGGTGGTGGTCGCGTTGGTAAGCAGTGTGTTGCCGACGAGCGTGGTCGACGCGATGAGCGCCGAGAGGTTGGCGTTGAGTTGTCCGCCGATATTTAATACTGACGAAATGGTGGTAGAGCCGGTGACCGCGAACGCCGATGAGGTGGCGGAGTTGAACACCGCTCCGGTAAAGGTCGACGCGGTGGTGCCGGTGGCGGTGATGTAGTTGAAGACCGACTGCCCCGCCACCGACAGCGCGGCGTACGGGCTGGAAGTGCCGATGCCGATTGCGCCAAAGTAGCCGGTGCCCGACACGGTGAGCGCGGTCGACGACGCAAACGGGAACACGTTGGCGGCGGTGGCGGTCGAAGTGATGGCGCCGGTGTAGGAGGCGGTGCCAAAGGAGGCTCCGGCGACCGCGTTAAATTGACCGGCAACAGTGGTCGAAGCGTTGATGGCGAGCGAGCCGGACGAGGTCGCGTTGCCAAAGAGTGTGTTGCCGGTAAGTGTTGTCGACGCGATGAGCGCCGAGAGGTTGGCGTTGAACTGTCCGCCGATGTTGAGCACGCCGGCTACCGTGGACGACGCGTTGACGGTAAGCGAACCGCTGGATGTTGCGTTGCCAAACATTGCTCCGCCGAGCGCGTTGAGCATGCCCGCGATTGTCGTCGACGCGTTGACCGCGAGCGAGCCGCTGGTGGTGGCGTTGCCAAAGAGCGTGTTGCCCGTGAGCGTGGTCGAGGCGATGAGCGCGGAGAGGTTGGCGTTGAGTTGTCCGCCGATATTTAATACTGATGAGATTGTAGAAGAGCCGGTGACCGCGAGCGCGGAGGTGGTGGCGGAGTTGAACGTCGCGTCGCTAAAGACCGCGGTGCCGGTAAAGGTCGGCGACACGGAGAGCACCATGTTGCCGGTGCCGGTGACCGCGTTGTTGAGAGTGACGCCGCCGTAGGTCAATGCGCCGCCGAGAAACGCGGTACCCGTGGTATAGCTTGTCCCGCTGATGCTGAATGTTGCCGCCGGCGATGTCGTGGCGATGCCGACGCGGCCGGACTGCGTGACGATAAGGTCGGTGCGCGTGGATGAGCCGACGACAAACGACGGCACGCCGGCGGCGAGCAATGAGGAGTCGACGGAAAAGCGCGCGAACGGCGATGTCGTGGCGATGCCGGCGACGCCGGTCGACGGCGTACTGCCGGTGCCGAACCCTATGCCGTAGAGGAGATTGCCTATGATAAGCGCGTTGCCGGAGGTGCTGGAGGTCGCCGATATGCCGGAGCCGATGAGGATGTTGTTACTGCCGGTGATGAGCGAGTTGGCGGAGCTTGCATCATCGCCGATGATGATGTTGTTGCCTCCGGTGGTGAGCGCGACGCCCGACTTGTAGCCGAGCAAAGTGTTGCTCCCGCCGGTGGTGTTGGCGACGCCCGCCTGATAGCCGAGAAAGACGTTGTTCTGCGAGGAGGTAATGCCGGAAACTCCGTATCCGGCCTGAAACCCGACCGCCGTGTTTGAGCTGGCGGTGTTGTTGAAGCGCAGCGCGCCAAAGCCCAGCGCGGTGTTGTACGTGCCCGTGACGTTGTTGGCAAGCGCGTTGTAACCGAACGCGGAGTTTTGAAAGCCGGTCGTGTTGCTTTGGAGCGCGTGGCCGCCGAATCCGGAATTTTCGGTTCCGTTGGTATTGGCGGCAAGGACGCTGTGGCCGAAGGCGATGTTCTCGTCGCCGTTGTTGTTCTGCAGCGCGTTAACGCCGATGGCGATGTTGTAGGAGCCGGTGGTGTTGGCGCTGAGCGCGCCGGAGCCGAAGGCGATGTTGTAGTCGCCGGTGGTATTGAGATTGAGCGCGTTGTAGGAGACGCCGACGTTGTTTGAGCCGGTGGTGTTGGCGCTGAGCGCGCCGGAGCCGAAGGCGACGTTTTGCGTGCCGGTGGTGTTGAGATTGAGCGCGTTGTAGCCGAACGCGACGTTGTCGCTGGCCGCCGCGGCGGTGCTAAGCGCGCCGGCGCCGAAGGCGCTGTTGCGGCCGCCGGTGGTGTTGGCGGTGAGCGCGTTGTACCCGAGCGCCGTGTTGCTGGCGCCGGTGACGTTGGCCGCAAGCGCGCTTGCGCCGACGGCCGTGTTCTGCGAGCCGGAGACGTTGGCGACGAGCGCGCTCGAGCCGATGGCGGAGTTGTTGCTGCCGGTCACGTTGTTGGCGAGCGCCTGATAGCCTATGGCCGTGAGGTCGTCCGGCGTTGTCGCGGCGTTGAGCGCGTTGTAGCCGATGGCGGTGTTGCGCAGACCGGTTGGTGTAAGCGACGAGCCGGCGCCGATGCCGACCAGCGTCGAAAGATTGGTTGACGACGCGGAAAGTATGGTCACACCAGCCTGCTTATAGCCGGAATTTTGGTCTATGTTTATCGACGTCGTTTGTATGGTAGACGATGATTGCAACCCCGCCGTAAACCAAATCGGTGTCGAGGTGGAGTTGGCGAGCGCGCCGTAGTTGGTGGTAGGCGTCCAGGCAAAGGAGCTTCCGCCGCCGACGCCGTTGTTAAAGTCGGTCCCGCAGGAAAAGACGCCGTTAGACCACAGCAGTTTGCCGGTGGTGGTGTCGCACGCCTGCAAACCGTCGACATAGAGTTTGGAGGTGCTTGCCGTGCCCGATACCGTGAGCGCGGTTGATGAGGCGTATACAAAGCGCGAGGTGGACGACGCCTGCAGGCCGGCGGTAAACCAAATAGCGGTCGAGGTGGAGTTGGCGGCGGCGCCGTAGTTGGTGGTAGGCGTAAACGGGAAGATTTGCGACAGCGATGACGACGAAATTTTATTATTAAAAATTGTGTAGTCGGCGGACGAGAGGTAGCCGTTTGCCGCGAGGCTTGCCTGCGTGATGGAGAGCGTCGAGCCGGAGAAGCTAAGCGGCGCGGAGATGGTGGTGGTTTGTGCAACACCAGTTGCGTTGGTGGAGAGAAGTGTCGCAGGCAGGTTTGAGACGGTGAGGTTGGAGGTGGACGCGGTGCCGGTGACCGCGATAGAACCGCGCAAGAGCGTATTGCCGAGCACCTCAAAAATGTTGCCGGTGGTGGTGGTGGCGGAGGCGCCGAGCAAAAGGACGCTCGATACGGTAGACGGATAAATCGCCAAGTCGTCTGTCGTTGTCGCAAAGATACTGCTCCCGCCGCCGCCGCCGGTGTTGTCGGCTCCCCACGCCGGTATGCCGCCGGAAACCTTGAGCACTTGGCCGGTGGAGCCGACGGGCAGTTTTGCAAGCGTGTTTGCGCCGCTCGCGTACAGTATGTCGCCGGTCGTGTACGTGTTTTGGCCGGTACCGCCGCTTGCCGCGCCGAGCGCCGTGGCGATATCAATCGCCGCAAAGTGGCTGGTGGACGACGCCTGCAAACCCGCCGTAAACCAAATTGGCGTGGAGGTGGAGTTGGCGAGTGCGCCGTAGTTGGTTGTCGGCGTCCAGGCAAAGGAGCTTCCGCCGCCGACGCCGTTGTTAAAGTCGGTCCCGCAGGAAAAGACGCCGTTAGACCACAGCAGTTTGCCGGTGGTGGTGTCGCAGGCCTGCAAGCCGTCGACATAGAGCTTGGAGGTGCTTGCCGTGCCCGAGACCGTGAGCGCGGTTGATGATGCAAAGGTGGCGATGAGGTTTGTCGTCGAAGCCGTGCCGGAGTAAAGCGTGCCGGAGACCGTGAGCGCGGTCGATGACGCAAACGGGAAGGTGCTCTTCGCGGTGGTGGAGGTCGCGGTAAAGTTCGGCGCCGTGAGCGTGTTGTACGTAGTGACCGCTCCGCGGAAGAGCGAGCTGCCGAGCACCTCAAAAATGTTGCCGGTGGTGGTGGTAGCGGAGGCGCCGATAAGCACCACCTGCGCGGTGTCGGAGGTATACACCGCCAAGTTGTCGGTGGTGGTGGCCCACGCGCTGGAACCTCCGCTGCCGCTGGTGTCCGTGCCCCACGCCGGCAATCCGCCGGAAACTTTGAGCACTTTCCCCGTCGAGCCGACCGGAAGCACGGAGAGGGTGCCGGCGCTGTTCGCGTAGAGTATGTCGCCGGCGGTGTAGGATGTGATGCCGGTGCCGCCGTATACCGTGCTTATGGATGTCGTGGCGGGGAAGTAACTAAGCGCAGGAATGTCGGACGCGGTAAGTCCCGCGAGCCCGTTTACCGTGCCGTTGGTTATGGTGACATTGGAGAGCTTTGATATGTTTTGAGAAATCGCGATAGCTCCGCCGATGCCTCCCTGCGCCGGAGGCACGGAGGAAAGCCCGTTGATACTGCCGTAGAGCTCCGAGCGCAAAGAGTTGCCGAGCTGTTGGAGTTGCGACGCCAGTGCCTCTTGAGTTATGCCGCCTTCCGACACGACACGCTCTACAACGCGCTCGCGTATAGGATATACGTTTTGGACAGGAGCCGGAGCCGTGGCGGAAGAAACTGTTTTCGGAAGAGACGGGGATTTTGCGATAACCGGCGACGAGGTCGCCGCCTCCGGAGCGGTTGCAACCGGGGTTGTATCTTTTTGCGCGGCGGGAGCATTGTCCGCGAGTTGAGTCTTTTTTGAGCCGCCGAACAGGTTTCCAAAAAAGCCGGCGATAGCCGAGCCGAAATCTTGTATGGATACCTGCCCGCCGGTGCCGAAGAACGGCGACTGGAGCTGGCCGAGCGCGGCGGCCTGAGCATCGGCCGGGTTGCTGCTTTTGGTAAAGAAAGCGCTGGCGCTAAATACTCCGGCGCCGATAAGCAAACTCGCAATGCCGACCACGGCTACCTGGCGGGAAATATGGCGGAAAATGTTTTTAGGCAAAAACGAAGGGGTGTGCGTCAGTTGCTCCGACTTGCGGAGCTCCGAGAGTTCCTTGGAGCGCGCTGTCTTGGCCTCCTTGCGGGACAGCTCAAAAGATTTGACCGACAGCTCGTCGACAAACCACGAGCCGTTGATTTGCCTGCCGACCAGCTTTCCTTCGCGGCAAAGTTTGCCGATGTAATCCTGAGCGCAGCCGAGACGCAGAGCCGCGACTCTCGATGAGAGCATGGGCTTTCCTGATTCTGAAAAGATTTTTTTTGCTTGCTTCATATGCCCGAAAAGTCTTTTGTTGTCACAGTAAGTTCGGAAGAACTGATGTGTTAATTGTACAAGCAAGGGGCTCCATATATGCCGGAAAAAATTATCAACCTGTGGATATGGTGAAATATTTTCATTAAACTAAGCTAGTGGCGTAAGGATATTATGGTAAAAATGTTTCATGATTCGTTCACATAAAAAATAAAAACAAATCTTCCGTCACTCCGGCACCTTTGATCACAAAGAGCCGAGATAGCCTTACATATCAACAGGTTATCGTCTCACAGATATATAAAATTCCTAAAAAAGAATTTTGGCAAAAAAACACGTCAAAAAAACCTTACGCTATATAGGCGGAAAAAAGATTTTTCCGGATCAAAAAACATACCGGGAAAATAAAATTAACCGTCCGAAATATCTTTTGTTTGTATAGCCATATCGTTCATACGCTGATACCGAGAAAAATTAAGCAGTGAAAATTCTTATATGGTATAGGCTATTTTTTGACATTTTACGCGTTTAATCCGTATATCCGAGATACGTTGTAAAATAAACGTAGTTCGGCAAATCAGTATGCCGAGATTTTTTAAAAATTACATAAAAACGACCCGTTGCGGCTTGCGCAAAAAAACTCCGGCTCATTGTCCGGAGTTTTCCTGTTTTTTCTCTCTAAAAACTCAAATTTGACTAACAGTAAAAATGACCTGCAATGTTAAAAACCGATTGTGTAAAAGGCGCTTGCCGTATTACCCGCCTCAATACTGAGGTTTAGAGACACGGCACTTGACACGACCGCGCAAAAAATAAAAACGGCGAGTCCGGCTCCCGCGAGAGTAAAAATTTTAATACGGGAATGTTTTTTATTCTGCGCGGAAGCAAAAGTTTCGCGGCGCAACGGAGCGAGCGGAACAATATTTTTTTCTGCTGCAGTAAATACCCTTGTTTCATTGGATATCTCGGGTAGCCCCGCTCCGTCGTCCGCAAAGTACCGCAACCCCCCGGAGGTAATTACTTTTTCCTCAATTGGTTTTTCTTTTTTTATATGCAGAGGCACTTGATATACCAGCGCTTCTGCCGCTACTGCTTCTTCTTTTTTTTCTTCGAAAGGCGGCGGCAAATCCTGTTGAGCAAAAGTCTGGCCCGCCGGAGCAGTAACTGGCGTATGCAAAACTTCGGGAAGTTTTGCAGAAGTTCCACCCTCTTGCCCGAGATACGTGTCAAACGATATCGCATCAACGTACCAGGCGCGGCCGACTTTCTGGCCGGTCACTTTTCCGCCGCGTATAAGCTGGCCTATGTAGTCGGCAGTGTAGCCGTTGTCTCTTGCGATACGGCGAGACGAGATAAATCGCTTCCCCGATATTTGGAGCTCATCCATGCGGCTAGTATACCCTAGCCGAGAATTTTTTGTATAGCTTCCGTTAGAGCCTGTGGATTGCTCCGACCCTTACTCTCTCTCATACCTTGTCCTATAAGAAACTGGAGCGCGGCGCCCTTCCCCGCTTTGTAGTCGGCAACGACGGCGGGGTTAGCGTCAATGACCTTGCGCGCAATTGCTGGCATTTCTCGGTCATCAAAAGCCGCAACCATTTCCCCACTCAAAATAGCACGCTTTGCCTGTGGCGATGCCATAATTCCACTATTATAATTTCTGACTACCTCGGCAAGATACGCCGCGCCGGGCAGAGGCCATGCGGAGTCTTTTTTCTTCTGTCCAACAATATCGTTTAAAATAAAATTTGCCGCGGTCTTAACCAACGTAGGCTCGGCGAGTATTTGCTCTACCGCTCCAAACAAACTTGCCAGATCTGGGTCCACAATCAACTGCTCAATATCCTGCTCCTGCAAAAATCCAAGACCGCGCAGACGCTCTCTTTGTTGCCACGGCAATTCCGGCATATCGAAATGTCGAAATGTCGAAATTTCCCCCAGTCGGAGACTGGGGATGTCCGGATCCGGGAAGTACCGGTAATCCGCGGAGCCTTCCTTCTTGCGCTGCGGATACGTGGCGTTCTTTATTTCGTCCCAACCGCGCGTCTCTTGCGCAACCGCTCCCCCGCTCCGGAGCAACTCGCTCTGCCTCTCTATTTCATAGGCAATAGCCCGCTCAACCGAGCGGAACGAGTTGAGGTTTTTAACCTCTACTTTTGTCCCGAGCTTACTCCCCAACCCCAGTGAGTCTGACTTACTGGGGAAGTCAGACTCACTGGGAGTTGCCTTGGAAACAGAGATGTTAGCCTCCACCCGCATCTCCCCCTTTTCCATATTGGCCTCCCCTGCGCCGAGCGTACGGAGCAGCAGCTGCAGTTCCCGCGCAAACACGCCGGCATCCTGCGCGCTGTGTATCACCGGCTCGGTCACCAACTCCAACAAAGGCACACCGGCGCGGTTGTAATCAACCAAACTTATATCACCGGAGCCTGTCGAAGGGTGTTGGCTACGCGCGGTGTCCTCCTCGAGATGTATGCGGGTCAACGCGACTCCCGCGAGCACACCGGCGCTTACCAGCGGATGCTGGTACTGGCTTATTTGATATCCTTTAGGTATGTCCGGGTAAAAATAGTTTTTGCGGTCAAACTCCGTGTAGCCGGCAAGCGTTCCTCCAACTGCCTTGCCGACCAAGAGCACCTTGCGCACCGCCTCTTTATTTATCACCGGCAGAGAGCCCGGGTGCGCCATGCACACCGGGCAGATATTTTTGTTCGGCACCTTTTCGTCCGCATCGTTGCGGCAAGCGCAAAACATCTTGGTAGCCGTCTTAAGTTCGGCGTGAATCTCGAGACCGACCGTGACCTTATACATACAAGGAGAATACACTACCCCTCATTCTTTCTCAACGCGGCGACTATGGTGTCGCCCAGTTTTTTGACAAGCGCGTCGTCAAGCACCGAAACCACTTCCACCCCTATCCCCTTTTTGGCAAACTGCTTCTTAACCGCTTCTATCTCATCTGCGGTACGCGTATCAGACTTGGTCAAAATAATGAGCTCGGGCTTGTCTTTGAGCTCGCCCTCTCCGAAGCTGGATATCTCGTCTCGCACAGTTTTGTAGTCCTGTAAGGGTTTCTCGGATTGGAGAGACACGCAATGCAGGATGATAGAAGTGCGGGCGATATGCCTGAGGAACTTGGAGCCGAGGCCCTTCCCCGCGGAGGCTCCCTCGATAAGCCCCGGTATGTCTGCGAGGATAAAGCCGTATAGCGCGCCCAAGTTAGGGTCCAGCGTGGTAAAGGCGTATGCTCCGACCTTGGCCGACGAGCCGGTAAGGGCGTTGAGCAAAGACGACTTGCCCGCGTTCGGGAGCCCGATAAGCCCGGCGCTCGCGATAAGCCGCAGCTCTATATATAGATATGCCTCCTCTCCGGCCTTGCCGGGAGTGCTTTCCATCGGCGAGCGGTTGACCGATGATTTAAAAACCGCGTTGCCCGCGCCGCCGCGCCCGCCCTTGAGCACCAACTTTTGTTCTCCTTCCTTCAGCAGTTCGTGTATCTCGCCGGTCGACTCGTTGCGCACAATCGAGCCCACCGGCAGGTCGATTATTAAATCACTCCCACCTTTGCCGTCGCGGTTCTGTCCCTCGCCATTCTGCCCGCTTTGCGCTTCGAACTTTTTTTCTCCCCTATAACGCCCGAGCAGGGAGATGTCGCGCACGCCGCGGATGTAGATGTCGCCGCCGTTGCCGCCGTTGCCGCCGGAGGGGCCGGAGTACTCCTGACTCTTAAGATGCAGCCATCGCACGACGCCGTCGCCGCCTTTGCCGCCGCGGGCCAAAATCCTCATTTCATCGACAAGAGCCATGGAAAAGATTTAAATATTTAAAAAAAGAGTAAGTACACGGCTATGCAGAGCGCCGCAAACGCCAGTATTTTAAAAAAGGGTTTAAAGAGAAATTTAAAAATAAAATATCCCGCCACTGCCAGTATAAGAATTCCCCACCATGACATACGGGTATGCTACTACGTTAAAAGTAGTTGAGCAACGCGCCGTTGCCGCTTATGCCAAATAGGCCGTAAACCCACTCGGCGACAAACTGCGTGGTGCCGGTAAGCATGAGTACCCCGCCGACGATAAGCCCGATGCCGCCGATGATGGAAAGCCATTTGGTAAATCCGGCGATGCGCGACAGAAAGACGGTGGACTCCGTAACAATAAAAGCGGCGAGCAGGAACGGCAGCGCGAGGCCGGCGGAGAACACCGCCAGAAGCAACGCGCCCCAGTAAGCCGTCGCGGAGCTTGAGGCGATAAGCAGGACCGTACCCAAGATAGGCCCGATGCACGGGCTCCACCCGAGCGCGAACAAAACTCCGATAAGAAACGAGCTGTGCAGATGCCCGAGCTCGAGGAACGACGGCAGCTTCGGGCGGCGCTCGCCCGAGAGCGCCGGCAGGCGCACAAACCCGAGCATGGTAAGGCCAAAAAATATAAGCACGATGCCGCCGAATTTTGCCAAAACGTAGCGCCACGGGCCGATAAAGACGCCGAGCAACCCGGCCGACGCGCCGAGCAGTATAAAAACGGCGGAAAAGCCGAGCACAAACGCGAGCGCGTTTTTAAGGACTACACGCCGCGCGCTCCGCTTGGCGGCGGGGTTGGTAAGCGCCGAGAGCGGAATGCCGGCGATAAACGCCAAGTACCCCGGCACCACCGGGAGCGTGCAGGGCGCAAGGAACATCATCATACCCGCAAAAAAAGCCCCGATAAAGAGCGGTACGTCCATACCTCAGTATATGTCGAAATGTCTACATGTCGAAATTTCGAAATGTCGAAATATCGATATATCGATATATTAGGTTTTTTTCGGATAAAACTTCTTATACATGTCCGGGTTAGTTTCGCGCAGAAACGCCTCAAGCGGGTCGGCCTTGGGAACGTGTTTAAATTGCACACCCTTTTCCGACCCGCCTTTAACCTTATTAGCAAAACTCTGTATCAGCCGCGAACATTCATCGGTCAAACCAAGGCCCTTCTTCAAGTTTTCGGCAGACACATACCCGCGGTCGGAGGCGATATACAGTTGCGCGCGCACCTCGCCCGCTTCGCCTTTAGCGATAAACAGCGCGTCTATAAACTCGTTGCGCGTCCCGCGGTCGAACCCTTCGGCAATATTGGAGAGCGGCGAGATAGCCGCGCGGCGTATTTGGCGCTTGAGGTCGAGGTCCTTAAACTGCGGACTGTCGGTAATATCAAATATGCAGTTTGCCAGTTCGCGCGCTTTCTTCCAACAGATCAAATCCTCGAATTTCTGTATCGTAGCCATGAGCCAAATGTCGAAATATCAAAATTTCGATATATCGATATGGTAACACCCTGTGCGCCGGGCGAGTATCAAAATATCTGCATGTCTACATTTCGAAAGTTTGTGTTCTTTTTATCGAAATCTCCAAATATCGAAATACCGCAGCGTCCCCCTCTCGACATATCTAAATATCGAAATTTTGAAATTATTTTCTCTTGTCCCAATCGAACTCAGCGTACCGCTCCCCTTTTTTATACGACTCGATAGCGGCCCGGACATGCGGCACCATGTTGTCAGGCAGTGCATCCAAGGGAAACCAGCTTAAATCATCGCATTTTTCTGGCTCGGTATTGCGCGGCTCATCACTCCACTTGGCGGGCGCAAAATAAAATCCGACTCGTGCGTGCGGATTGTCCGGCTCCTCGCACCAACGGTGCTGTACGAGGGCAAAAGCCATATCTTCCTGCGCAAGGGCGACCCCGACCTCCTCAAGCGCCTCACGGATGGCGCCATGCCGCATGGTTTCGCCATTCTCACCGTGCCCGGCTGGCAAGCCGTAATTGCCGTCCTCATAGCCGGTCTGAAACCGCCTGGATAGCAAAATCTTGCCCTCACGAACAAAAAACACGAACACCTCGGGGATAAGTTTGTAGCGTTCAGCCATAGGAGTATTGTAACAGGACAAAGAAAAAAGGCGCGACCGTGAGGTCGCGCCGTGTTTATTTGGCGTAAGTGCTACGCCGCCGACTTCTTCTGTTCAACTTCGAGTTGCGGAGCCTTGAGGGCTTCCTGCAGCGCTTCGTCGAAGTTCTTGCCGCGGCCGGTCTTGGCGACCGGATACTGGACATTCTGGGTACAGCGCTTAATCTCCTTGAGCGCATAATCATAACGGTGTTCATCGCGCTTGGGATGATAGCTCACACTATGCACCAGATGGATGCCGCCGCGGTCGTGCCACTCGGCCGAACCTTCGGTGAGTGCTTTCTTGAGCAGTGTTTCCGGCACTTCGTTGTTGAAGTAAGGGTTGAGCATTTGAGCGACAATCGTGCCGTCGCTCTCTGCCCACGCATCGAAAGTGTGGCCGCAGAGAATCCACTCGTCGAGCGGACCGTCCGCCGATGACGCCCCGGTCATGTAGACCGACCTCTTCGGCATCCGGCCGATTACCGGACGCAAGGTCTTGTTGGTGAGATTCAGCGCTTCTTGGATATGCGGATGTTCCCCGTATCCAATGAGTTTGCCGCCGCGCTTGCCCCGCTCAATGCGGACAACCCGCAAACCGCCGCCGGAACGGAACGCATGGAGACGGGCACCCGCTTGGAGTGCCTTGGTGATATGGCTGAGTGTCATTCCAAACTCCTATTCCTTGGTTGGGATCAAACTCCGCCGAGCACTATGCCCTATTTTTTAGCCGCCAGCAAGCGCTGGTGCTCCTCGGTGTTTTTGAGGCCGCAGTTTTTCCATTTTTTATTTGAGCCGCACGGGCACGGGTCGTTACGGCCGATTTCGCCGGCATTGATGCCCTCCGGAACAGAAAGTGTGATAACGGGCGCCGGAGTCGCGGCAAGTTCGCCCGCTCCGGCGGCGGTAAGTTTGGAAAGCATGTCAAACACATTCCCGCGGAAGACCTCCTCCATCTCCTTATATATATGCGTCCCCTCTTTGCGGTACTCGGTCAGCGGGTCGCGCTGGCCGTAGGCGCGCAGGTTTACCGAGCCGCGCAGGTACTCCATCGACTCCAGGTGCTCCACCCACAGGAGGTCCAGCGTCTGCAGCATGATGCCGCGCGCCTGTTTTATAAACTGCTCCGCGCTAAGCTCCTTTTCCTTCTGCACCAACAGCTCCTTGGCCTCGGCGCTCTCGCCGGCCAGCTCGCCTAGCACGCCGGCGACGTCCTCGTCTTTGCCGACCAAAATCTTGTGCCTGCGCTCGTATATCGCGCGGCGCTGTTTGTCGAGCACGTTGTCAAACTCGAGCACATGCTTGCGCGAGTCAAAGTTAAACCCTTCTATCTTTGTCTGCGCGCTCTCGAGCGCGCGGCTCACCATCCCGTTTTGTATCGGCTCGTCCTCGGGTATGCCAAAGCGACCCATCAGACCCTTAAGCGAGTCCGGCGCAAAGATGCGCATCAGGCTGTCCTCCAACGATACAAAAAACTGCGTCTCCCCCGGGTCGCCCTGCCTGCCGGAACGGCCGCGCAGCTGGTTGTCGATGCGGCGCGCCTCATGCCGCTCGGTGCCGAGCACGTACAGGCCGCCGAGGTCTTTGACCTCTTGCGCCTGCGCCTTGGTCGCGAGCGCCCCGCCGAGCTTGATGTCGACGCCGCGGCCCGCCATGTTGGTCGCCACAGTGACGCGCCCTTTTTGCCCGGCGCCGGATACTATCTCGCCCTCGCGCTCGTGATTTTTGGCGTTGAGCATCTCGTGCGGAACTCCCTCCCGCCGCAAAAAGTTGGAGAGCAGTTCGTTCTTTTCTATAGACACGGTGCCTATTAGCACAGGCTGGCCTTTTTGGTGCAGCCCTTTTACGTGCCGCGCAAGCGCGCCAAATTTACCCTGCTCGGTCTGGAAGATGAGGTCGTTTTGGTCCTTGCGGACTATAGGTTTGTTGGTCGGAACTTCGATAACCTCCAGCCCGTACACCTTATAAAACTCCTCGCTGGAGGTTTTGGCGGTACCGGTCATGCCGGCGAGCTTGTCGTAGAGGCGGAAGTAATTTTGGTAGGTTATGCTCGCGAAGGTGCGGCTCTCTTTTTGCACGGCCACATTCTCTTTTGACTCTATAGCCTGGTGCAGGCCCTCCGACCAGCGCCTGCCCGGCTGCATTCGGCCGGTAAACTCGTCCACGATAATAACCTCGCCGTCGCGGACCACGTACTCCTTGTCGCGGTTAAAAAGCGCTTTGGCGCGCACGGCTGTCTCCAGGTGATGCACATACTTGATGCCTCCCTCGGTGTATATATTTTCGACGCCGAGCAGTTTTTCGGCTTTAGTGATGCCGTCGTCGGTAAGTTGTATCGCTTTGCGCTTTTCGTCCACGGTATAATCCTTTTCTTGTTCCAAACTCCCCGCGATGCGCGTAAAGGTGCGGTACAAATCCTCCGACTCTCCGGCGGGCGCCGATATGATAAGCGGCGTGCGCGCCTCGTCGATAAGTATCGAGTCGATTTCGTCGACAATCGCAAAGTAGTGCCCGCGCTGGCGCAGCTCCCTCTCGCTGTACGCGATGTTGTCGCGCAAGTAGTCAAAACCGAACTCCGAGTTGGTGCCGTAGGTGATGTCGGCCTCATACGCCTCGCGCCTGGTGCACGGCCGCAGGAATTCGTGGAACACCCTAAAGCTCCCCTCCAGGTCGCGGTCTTTGTCCAAGTCGACATGAGCGGAGTCGTACATATAAGAAGAGTCGTGGTTGATGACGCCGACCGACATGCCGAGCGCGGCGTATATCTGCCCCATCCACACCGCGTCGCGTCGCGCGAGGTAGTCGTTGACCGTGACAATGTGCACGCCCTTGCCGTGCAAAGCGTTGAGATACGCCGGCAATGTCGCCACCAATGTCTTGCCCTCGCCGGTCTTCATCTCGGCGATAAAGTGATTGTTCAGCACAAGTCCGCCGACAAGCTGTACGTCGAACGGGCGCAGTTTGACCGTGCGCCGCGCAGACTCCCGCACGGCGGCAAACGCCTCCGGCAAGATGCCGCTTTCTGCATCGCCCTTGGCAAGACGGTCTTTAAATAGAGCCGTTTTCCCCTTTAAACCATCGTCCGACAGTCCCTCGTAGGCAGCGGCAAAAGTGTTGACCGCAGCCACCGTTGCGGAGCTGTTGGCCATGATTTTTTGCGCAGGATCGCCGAACAGTTTTTTAAGCGAAAACATGGCTTCGATAGTAGCACATTTTAACAGAAAAAACCGCCGGATGGTCCGGTGGTTTTTTCTTCAAGAAGACAATACTGCCTGCCGCGAGTGCGGGGCAGCGGCGCCTTAGCGCTTCTTCTTCTTAGCTGCTTTTCTTTTCTTGGCCATGATAGTTGCGGAGTGACCGCAAAATGGTCTATGCATCGTTCGACCGTGATTGCTTGTTCGACCTAGGACGATCAAACATCACTTCATCGATGCCCTACCTCTAAGTATCGCAACAAATAGCGCATATACAATAAAAAAAACGCGCGCACTGTGGATAACTATTTTAATTTATTATTTTTACTTCCGGCTCTATATCAATTTGTAATTTGTCCCGCACGAGGTCCGCGACTTTTCCCGCGAGCTCCGCGACATCGCGCGAGTGTGCATCTCGTGATGCCGAAATAACCAACGGCTGCCGCTCAAAAAGGCGCGCGCCCCCGACCGACAGGCCTTTTATGCCAAGCGCGCGGTCAAGGAGCCACGCCAACGACACCTTAACCCCGTTTTCCGCATTAAATTGCGGCAAATCAGGATATTTTGCCAGCAATCCGGCGGCTTTTTGCGCGGAAACCACCGGATTGAGGAAAAACGAGCCTGCGGTCCCCTCTTTTTTTAAATCAGGAAACTTCCCAGCGCGCACCTCCAAAACTTTCTTTCTAATCTCACCGAGGTTGAACCCCGGTATTTCCGCGAGGTCTTTGTACGATGCGTTCGGCGCGCCGTTTTTATCGAGTACAAACGCCGCGCGCACCACAACAAAACGCCCCGGCTCTTTTTTAAACCGACTGGTGCGATAGCCGAACGCGCACCCGGCATTATCGATGCGCGCCACGGTGCCGCTGCGCGTATCAAAAGCGTCAACCCACGCGAGTGTATTTTTTATTTCGCTCCCGTATGCGCCGATGTTTTGCACCGGTGCCGCCCCGACCGTGCCGGGGATGCCGGAGAGGTTTTCTACTCCCCACAGCCCGTCGGCAACCGCGCGCTCAACTAGGCTGTCCCAGCTCTCTCCCGCTTCCGCAATAAGCGTGTCGCCGTCGCGCTCCACGCCGGCCATTTCTATTTTTATAACCAGCCCGTCAAAACCGGCGTCGCTGACTAAAACATTCGACCCGCCACCCAAAATCAGCGTAGCTAGATTTTGGTCCCGAGCATAGTCGAGGGACTGTTGTAACTCCTCAATTGTCTTAACTCTAACAAAATACCGAGCCGGTCCCCCAATAAAAAAAGTAGTAAGCGGCCCAATCGGCACATTCTCTTCTATCACCATAAGGCTCCTATGGTAACACGCACTGCGCGGTACTGCAGATGCGGAACGCTACGTCGGATATGTTGGCGTCCGGCGCAAAACTGCCGTCAAACCACTCTGCGCCGCCGTTTGCGTAAGTGTCGGAAGCGGAGCCGTACACCGCCATGTCCCCGGCGGTGACCCACATCAAGTAATAATACTGCGCGTGGTCAAATGAGTACGCGGAGCTTATCATGTCTACGAGCATTGTTGCGTCATTGCCTGACTGAGAAAGTATTTGCGGATGAAAGTCGGAGCTGGCTCTCTTATTGCATGCGATATACGAGCCGGAGAAGCAGGCAAACAACTGCACCTCTCCAAAACCGCCCGGTATGCCCATGGTAGTCGACGCGAGGTCGCCGCCACGCAGGCGATACGCGACAGAGCCGGCAAGACCGCTTAAACCGGAGCCGAGCTTTTGCGTTGGATTGCCGTTGCCTATA
>Ga0209542_10010778_pt1 | contig 16389 bp, 18 predicted proteins | sample RifCSPhighO2_01_FD_184028 | JGI IMG/M metagenome (GOLD analysis project Ga0209542, IMG submission 184028) | Soil microbial communities from Rifle, Colorado - Rifle CSP2_plank highO2_0.1 (SPAdes) (version 2) | ecosystem: Environmental > Terrestrial > Deep subsurface > Rock core/Sediment ...
AAGCACCTGGGGTTTTCAGAAAAAACCAAAGATTTGGGCCAAGGTAAAGTAAGGTTTGCCGATGCCAAACAATCCGGTAAATTTTTAACAATTGAGACAGCTACTAATAATTTCAAGCTGGAGAGTAATTTTTTGGATACTGCTGCAATACTTAGCAGCAGACTTAAGTCTTTAGAGAGTGTAAAAGCTATAGCGACAGATTTTATAAAAAATTTTGGGGTGGGTGACGTCGATTACCCATCTGATTTGATTAGTACTGCCCTTTTTAGTGTAGATAACGGAAAACTAGTTCAGGCTATTTCTCTATCTTCTGCAAATGTGGTTCAGGTGATTTTTGGGCAGGCGGACCTGGATAAAATTGGTGTTGTGTCTTTAGATGTCAATAATCCGCTTGTTTGGGTCATGGTTTCGGATAAAGGCGTTTTAGCTGGTGAAAAATCATCAAACCAAATTCAAAAATTTAAATTTTCAACGTATCCGTTAAAAGGAGGTACGGCGGCTTTTGAACAATTAAAAAGCGGCAAAGGGATTTTTAATAAATTACCCAGGGATAATAATTTTATAATAAAAAATGTGAAGCTTGCATATGTTGAAACGAGAAAACCTATGCCGTATTTGCAGCCGGTTTATATTTTTGAGGGAGACTATAATGTCTTGGCATACGTAGCTGCTGTTTACGACGACTGGATTGAACCTAGTAAAGTCTCGAGATGACAAATTTTACATAAGTACTGGCACTACTTTTAGGGTTTAATCCAACGGTAATTTGCAAATGCCCATTCGATTAATTTTTTTGATTCACCAAACCGATCTTTCGACCCCAGAACAACGGAAATAATTGAGTTGCCATCTCTTGTTGTTTGTGTGATTAAATTCTCAAGAGCCCCATCCGTCTGACCGCTTTTTATTCCAACAACACCGTTGACTTCACCCAGAAGCTCATTGACATTTTCAAGATAATAATTTTTATTGCCGGAAACATCAGTCACTACGGTGCTCTTGGTGGCAACTATTTTGGCAATCATAGGATTTCCAATTGCAACTCTGGCTAATTTCGCCAAATCGGCAGCGGTTGAAAATTGAAAAGGATCATCAAAACCAGCGGGATTTACGAATCGGGTATTTAACATTTCTAAAGATTTTGTCTTCTGGTTCATTTGTGCAATGAAATTGTCGTATGAGTCGGAACAAGCCGAAGCAAGTACATAGGCTGCATCGTTTCCGGATTTAATTAAAAGGCCTAAGATGAGGTTTTCAACCGTTACCTGATCACCTACTTCAAGACCCATTTGATTGCCAATTTTTTGGACATTATCTACCCTTATAATTGTTTGAGGGGAACATTTTTCCAGAACGATAAGTGCTGTCATCAACTTCGTAGTTGAGGCAGGCAGATGCTTGAGATTTGAATTTTTTTCATAGAGTGTAGCTCCGGTTTTAAGATCAATGATTGCTGCCGATGAAGCAGTAATTTCGGGAGCTTTTTGAAAACTGTTAATTGGTATGGGGTACGGATCAATAATTGCTCTTGCAGCAATTACTTGGGGTTTTAGGGGTTTGGCGAAAAAATTCGATGTTTGCTTGGGCAAAAAAAGCGTAAGAGCAAACAAAATAATAATAGTTACAACTATCAAATAACGGGGAATCACTGTGTTTTAATCCTGAGTTCTCTTAAAATTTTCGGGTCGACTTCACCTGGTGCATCCATAACAGATGTTTGTCCGGAGGAATTCATTGGAAAGGCTGTAACTTCTCTCGTGTTTTCTTCGCCGGTTGCCACCATTAAAAGACGCTCTATACCGGGGGCAATGCCTCCATGCGGAGGAACACCATATGTGAATGCAGTAAGTAAATGACCAAATTTTTCCTCGATTTCCGATTTTTTATAACCTAGGATTTCGAAAATTTTCCTCTGAATATTGGGGTCTGCGATACGAATACTTCCACCGCCTACTTCCAGACCGTTGCAAACTAAATCGTGTTGGTAAGATTTTGCTTTCATCGGGTCTTTGTCTAAAAGTGGAATATCCTCTTCGCGGGGAGCAGTAAACGGATGATGACTAGGTGAAATGGGCTGGTCTTGCGTCTTTTCAAAAAGTGGAAAGTCAATAACAAAAGCGAAGGCTAAAACATCGGGGTCTTTCTCTTGTCTTAAGTCGAATTTATCTGCTTGATACTTTTTAATAGCATCTTGGTGGCTGATTCTCGGGAACGGGTATTGCAACAGTTTCTTCTTAAAAACTTTTTGTGTTATTTCTTTGAACAGTTCTTCGGTTAGTTTTAAAATGTCTTCCTGTTCAACAAAGGACATTTCTATATCAAGCTGAGAAAACTCTCCGTATGCGCGGTCTGCTCTGGGGTCTTCATCGCGAAAACAGTGGGCAATTTGGAAATATTTTTCAAAACCTGCCACCATTAAAAGCTGCTTATATTGCTGTGGCGATTGGGGAAGGGAATAAAACTTGCCAGGTTGAAAGCGAGAGGGAACGAGAAAATCCCGGGCGCCTTCAGGGGTAGCTTTGGTTAAAACGGGTGTTTCGATTTCGATAAAGCCTCTTGCCGCTAGAAACTGACGCATAAAGGAGATCATTTCGTGACGCAGTTTAAGATTCTTTTGAAGTCGCTCACGTCTTAAATCCAAATAGCGGTATTTAAGACGCAGGGATTCATCTATCTCTAAACCTGAATCATCTATCGGGAAAGGGAGTATGCCGGATTTGTTGATTACAACAAGAGATTCTATCTCGACCTCTATCTTACCGGTGGCAAGATTAGGATTTACTAACTTTTCGGGACGCTTTTTTACTTTGCCCTCAATTTTGACTACGTCTTCGACACTAATCTCATACGGTTTCATGGCAACAGCCTGAATAATTCCTGAGACATCCCGAAGATCTATAAAAGTAATCTTTCCGTGGTTACGAACAGTATTCACCCAGCCAAAGAGTGTAACTTTTTGGTCTTCTTTATGATTGCATTCGACTGCAAGTGTGCGATTCATAGTTAGATCCTTCAATTTAATTTCAGGATGACAAAGAAAAATTTATTTAGTATATTTTCTTTGTCAATTCTAAACTATATTGATTTGACATTCAAAACCGGCCTTTGTTAATATCATTTCAAGATGAGTTTGAATATAAGTTTAATAACCCTCCTTATTTGCAGTCTCTTGCTTGGCAGGAGGCTTAGGGAGGTATTGGCTTAAATAGAAGCCAATTTGTAAAAAACAGACCTCCCCCAAGCGGGAGGTTTTTTTGTGGGAGAAATATGGAGAGAAAACTATTTTTAAACATAACTAATAATAACCCTTATCGTGGTGAGTGCGGCATGGTCTGGAAGAAACCCAACAGCTCGACTTGTGTATCTACTATTTCATTCGATCGGCTACCAGATTTGGGTATAAATGCAGAAAACGAAGTTCATGTTGACTTCGATAAAGAATTAGAAGGTGTCAAAGCGAAGTTAAGAAAAAATCATCATAACATCATAGCTTGGTGATGACAATGTCTATTAAGATTGAAGGTGACGTAACAATTATGATAAATGACTCCCACAGCAGAGATGATATTCTAATCTGGACAATCGGAGAGGATATGATACTGTGTCATATTGATCCCATTTTAGAAAAATTTTGGCAGGAGGAGTACACAAGATTCCAGGAAAATAGTCAGACCATTTTGCTGGATGCCACTTTGCCTGACAAATGATTTTTGGTATTATTAATATTAACCTCTAATTAAAAGGAGGTGTTTTTTATGGCAGTCGAGACGGTGCCTCAAGATCACGGAGATGAAAGCGGAGCTAGTGATATGATCTCCGAAGGCTCTCCGCCTGCTGATTTTATGCTTAGCCAACGACGAAGAGAAACGGATGCTTTTGAACCCAAAATACCTTCGGGAGGTGATCAATTGGAGCCACTTCATCCTTATACACCCAATGAGCTCGACCACATGGGTGGTTAAGATTGAACAATCTCCAGATCCTTGATTTTCATCTGGGTAATCGTTGAACCGTTGTAGTGATTTTCATCCAGCGTATAAACCGCATCGATAAGATAACCTGGTCTGATTTGGGCCGCTTTTTCGCCTATATTAAACCAAATTGCTTCGTGCCCGTCTAAAAGAAGCTTAAGGTGACTACCTGCTGCGCCGACCTTTCTGACATCCTCCACTATTATTTTGCGCGTCAAAAAAATCGGCTGAGGATTGCCCATACCAAATGGCTCAAAAGTTTTGATAATCTGTAAAGTTTGTGCCGTTATGTTTTCTTTTGCTAATATACATTCGATTTTAATAACTGGCGTTAACATTTCCTCTGTTAAATTCCGGGCTGCATACACATTAATTTTTCTGGTAAATGCTTCAATATGGCGAGTTTCGATTGTAAAACCTGCTGCCATCGGGTGGCCGCCGGCATCGACTAAATATTCGCTTGATGAACGGATTGCTTCAACTATGTTAAAGCCCGGAATAGAGCGAGCTGAGCCCTTGGAATAAACTTCTTTGCGGGAAATAATAATCATCGGTTTGTGATGAGCTTCAACAAGCCGGGAGGCAACCAAACCGATAATTCCTTCATGCCACTTTGACCCTGCTAAAACCCCAATGAGGTGATCGGAGTTGACCATTTCCAGGGCGCCCACGATTGCGCTGGTAGTTAAATCCTGGCGACGACTGTTGGTTTTGGAAAGAAGTTTTGCCAGTTCATCTGCCTTCTTTTGGTTTTTGGCACAAAGAAGTCTTAGAGAATCCATGCCGTGTTCGATTCTGCCCATGGCGTTGATGCGAGGTGCCAGGATATGGCCGATTTCATATGTGCCGACTTTCCGGTTGATGTTCGACTGGGAGATGAGACTTTTAATACCGGGTCTTTTGGTACCGGCTAATTTTTCCAGGCCAAGTTTAACAATTGCCCGGTTGGCGCCAATAAGTGGCACAAGGTCGGCAATAGTGGCAATTGCTGCAAGCTCAAGTTTCTCCTCTAGTTTTTCTCTATATAAGGGTTTTAGAGTTGAGATGATTTCCCAGGCAAATCTCCAGGCTACGCCGGCGCCGCAAAGCTTAACTGTATGAACCAGTGCATAAGACTTGGGCAAGACTTCGGGTAAGAGGTGGTGATCGGTAACGATAACGTCTATACCAACTTTTTGTGCTTCCGCAACTTGCCTTACGGCAGTTACACCGTGATCAACAGTGACAATCAGAGACACACCGTCCTTGGCCAATTTTTTGATGGCTTCAGTAGACAGGCCATATCCTTCCTTAATTCTATGAGGCACATATGGCAGGACCTTGGCACCAAGATCGTAAAGAGTTTCCCAAAGAATTGCTGTTGCACAAATGCCATCGGCATCGTAATCGGAGTAGACGATAATCTTTTCTTTGTTATCAATTGCCTCTTTGATACGATCGACGCCTTTTTTTAAATCCGTAAGTTTTGTGTTGGTAATTTGGGAAAGGCTTGGGTTCAGAAACTCTCTTAGTTGAGATTTAGTGGTGAGTCCCCTATTTTTGGCCAGCGATTTTAAGAGCTGGTCTTTATTTTTTAAAGAATAGATTTCTTTGGAAATTTTCCAGGTAGCGCCGGTCACAGATCTATTTTAGCAAGAAAATGGCCGGCATTTCTTTGTTATATTTGCTCGCAGAACGCCGTGGACTATCAGGACACGGATGAATGCGAGCCAATACACACTTCCGAAGGAACTTGGAATGTTCTGCTTGCTCATGTAAACTTAAAGAAAAAAACCAAGGCCTCTCAGGCCTCGGGAGTTTATACTTTGATTGAGATGGTTAGTAAAGACGTTTTAGCTGTTATTAAAAAACTGGACGACGCCGGATTTGAAGTAGCTATTGTTGGCGGAGCCGTGCGAGGTTTAATTTCGGGCGAGAAAGTTTCCGACTGGGATCTGACAACCAGTGCCAGACCGGAGCAGATTTTAAAGCTTTTTCCCAGCTCTTTTTACAACAACCGGTTTGGGACGGTCGGAGTTAAATTGACAGAAAAGGTCGTTGAAATTACGACATATCGAAAAGAGCAAAAATATTCAGACAGCAGGCATCCTGATATTGTTGTTTGGGGCGAGACCCTTGAAGAAGATTTGGCAAGAAGGGATTTTACGACCAACGCGATGGCCCTTCGCTTCGCTCAGGGTAAACTCTCGAAAATTTCAATTCTCAACTCTCAACTCTCAAATTTTGACTTGGTTGATCCATACGACGGCCAGAAAGATTTAAAAGCTAAGCTAATAAGAACTGTAGGTGATGCAAATCAGCGATTCGGAGAGGATGCTCTTAGACTTTTGAGAGCTGTTCGTATAGCAAATGATCTGGGATTTGAAATTGAACCGAGCACTAGAAAGGCGATCGGTGACAATGCCGTCTCAATTAAAAAAATCTCCGGTGAGCGAATACGCGATGAAATTTTCAAAATAATCGATAGCAAAAATTGTGACAAGGGAATTTTACTATTGAAAAATGTGGGGTTGTTAGCACAAATTTTGCCAGAGCTTGATGTATGCTTTGATGTTCCCCAAAAAAGCCCAAAACGCCATCATGTCTTCGATGTCGGCACCCATTGTGTGATGAGTTTTAAATTTTGCCCCTCTAAAAAAACAATCGTAAAGTTTGCTACGCTTTTACATGATATCGGTAAGGCAAAAGTGGCCAATATGACTGATGAAGGAGTGCGGACTTTTTATAACCATGAAGTAGTTGGCGGCAGGCAAGTAAGGGATATTGCAAAAAGGCTTAGTTTATCAAAAGCAGACAGGGAAAAATTATTCCGCCTTGTTCGCTGGCACCAGTTTTCTGTTGATGAAAGACAAACCGACAGAGCTCTTCGTAGGTTTATAAGAAATGCGGAGCTCGAAAATGTCGAGGACATGATGGATTTGAGAGTTGGCGATAGGCTTGGTGGCGGCCTACAGCAACCGGAGTCCTGGCGTCTGAAACTTTTCCGCCAGCGACTCAAAGAAGTTTTGAAAAAACCATTTACCGTTGCTGACCTTAAGGTTTCCGGCAATGATGTGATGAAAATTTTAGGGATTAGCCCAGGGCCAAAAGTGGGTGAAGTTTTGAAAAAACTGTTTGAGGAGGTTGTTGATGATAACAAAAAAAATAATAAAGAATATCTTTTAAAGAAGATCGCAAGTTTCAAGTAAATGACTGAACCTATCTATGTCTCCAGATCAAAAATAAAAGGCGAGGGTGTTTTTGCCTCCAGAGACATTAAGAGAGGAGAGGTAGTGTGTAAAATGAAGGGCGAAAAAATACCTGTTGGCAAATTGCACAAAGTATCGCAGTCCGGGAGAGATATTGTTGTTGATCCGTTACAAATTAGCCAAACCGAATATGTCAATTTGGCCAGACCTTATGTTGTTATAAATCATTCCTGTGATCCAAATTGTGGGATTCGTCAGGGGAACCTCGTTGCAATTAAAAAAATCTCGAAAAATGAGGAGATAACTTATGATTACAGCAGTACATGGTTTGACGGATTTAATTGCAATTGTGGAAGCAGAATATGCAGAGGCCATGTCGGCGATTTTTTGGGAATCTCAAAATCTGTCCAACGAAAATATATTAAATTGGGAATAATTCCAGATTTTATCTTAAAGACTCTACCTAACTCTGGGTCTTAATCACCTCCTTCTAACTTACCACTTTTACTCTCCAAGGCCTGGCCTTGATTTGTTGGTTATATCAGCCTTCGCCTTGAGCGAATCTGATATATAACAGCATGGCTTTGCCATCTGTTGTATACGTCAGATCCGCTTAGCGGATGCTGACATATATCAGAGGAGCGTCGAGTCAGACTCGACGACCTGCTGGTATGGGATAGTTTATTTTCGTTTGGAGATTTGATGCCAGACGACAAGAAGCGGCGAGGCGTTGAAAATTGATGAGTAAGTTCCGGAGATAATGCCTATTAGAAGTGCCAGCACAAAAATTCTGGTGCTCTCTCCGCCAAAAAGCAGGAGGGCAAAAAGTACGAAAATGGCAGTTAAGGAGGTATTTAACGATCTGCCCAAAGTTTGATTGAGAGAGTGATTAACAACCTCAGGGAAATTTGTTTCGGGATATTTGGTAAGATTTTCGCGGATACGATCAAAAACGACGATGGTGTCGTGAACAGAAAAACCGATTACTGTTAAAAGAGCCGTAATAAATAAGGAGTCGATTTCTATGCCTTTGAAATGGCCAAGAATTGCAAAGATGCCAACTACCACAATAACATCATGCGCAAGCGCAACAATAGTGCAGATTCCGAAAGCAAGGGAGGATGCGGGTTTGGGAATTTTGCGAAATGCCCAGGTAATATAGACCAAAATTCCCAGAATTGAAACTCCAACAGCAGCAAGTGCTTTATAGGCAAGCTCCCTGGAGATTGTCGGACCGACCGTTTCCAACCGGACTTCTTCGACTTCACCAAAGTTGGTGGTTACTTTATTCTTAATTTCATTAACTTTCGCCTCATCCGATTCGTGAAGTCTTGCAAGATATGACCCCTGCTGTGTTTTGACAACAGACGAAAAGGCGATGGCCTGTTCTGCAAGAAAGTTCTGGAGTTCCTGCTGGGTTGTTGATTGATTCTGGCTAAATTTAACCTCCCAAAGCGTGCCTCCGGAAAAATCGATTCCGAGTTTCAGGCGCCATGTTGCCAAGGCGACTAAACCCGGAATAATAATCAAAAGTGAAAGGGCAAAGAACCAGCTTTTGTATTTAATAAAGTCCATAAATTCCCTTATATTTTTCTTATCCAAAAAACGCGCAAGAGTGTTCTGGTAACCGTTATTGCCGAAAACATAGAAATTAAAATACCGATTGCCAAGGTTAGAGCAAATCCGCGAATCGGGCCTGTGCCGAAGTTAAAAAGAATGGCAGTTGTAATTAGAGACGAGACATTTGAGTCGCGAATAGATGTCCAGGCCCTGTCAAAACCGGCATAAAATGCCTCCAGTTTTGGTTTGCCCCAGGCAATTTCCTCTTTGATCCTTTCGAAAATTAAGATATTAGCATCAACTGCCATGCCAATAGAAAGAACAAATCCGGTAATGCCGGCAAGTGTTAAAGTGACAGGAATAATTTTGAAAACCGCAAACACCAGTGTCGTGTAAATTAAAAGTGCGCCAATTGCAAAGACCCCAAGAAATTGGTAGTAGGCAATCATAAAAAATGCGACCGAAGTCAATCCCACCGCGGTGGCAAAAATGCTTTTTGCGATTGCTTCTCTGCCGAGTGACGGACCAACCCGAGTCTGGCTTTCAATAGAAAGTGGCACAGGAAGTGCTCCAGCATTAAGTTGAATTGCCAGCTGTTTTGCGGATTTTGCATCAAACTGACCTGAAATTTGGGCATTACCATCGGCAATAACTGCTCGAATTACGGGTGGTGGCCAGGAAATCGGCTCATCGTCCAAAAACATGGCCATTGGAGCGTTCAGATGGTCACGGGTAATTTCTTCAAGCTTTTTGGCACCGTCAGAATTGAATTCGAGATTAACAACATAACCCGGACTTTGCGGGTCCTGACCGGGTGAAGCAGAAGCCCTTTTTAAATCTTTTCCCGTTAGGGGCGTTGCGACAAAATGCTCAGGTAGCGCAGAAAGTGTTGCCTCGGGCGGTGCATCGTCTGCAAGAACCCTAAATTCCAAATGAGCTGTTTTTTTAACAGTAGCAACAGCCTGATCAATATCGGAAATTCCAGGCATTTCAACTATCAGACGGTAATCCCCAGCCGTTTTGGCAGTCTGTACAATCGACTCGGATACTCCAAGCGAGTTGATTCTATTTTCGATGACATTCTGGGCAGAGTCGAGTGCATTGTTGCGGTCAGAAGAATCAATATTGGTCATATCCGCAGAGAGTACAAGTTGGACACCACCCGCAAGATCGAGTCCCAGTTTTGGTTCCAAATCCCTTTTTAAAACTTTTGTTTCAATTTTTGGATGGGAAATTTGGCGGCCGAATATTTTTAAATTAGGGATGTCTATAAAAAGTGCCAAAACAGTCAACAAGATTATCAGGGCAAAAGTTGCACGGGGATTTTTAAGCATGGGCAAGTTTTAAAGCTTAACCAATTCGTCTTCGTCGCCAATTAACATCACCCTGGGTTTAGCTAGGATAGTCATAACAAAAGGATCCCGACGATTTTTTCTGAAATTGAACTCTTCCTCCGTCATCGGTGTAAAGTTAATTTCCCTGTTTCTGCGGGCCTCTTCCTCTTTGATAATTACTGAGAGTTCCGGCAGAACAATCGTGCCGACAACAAAAAGATCAATATCATTTTGAGTGTAGGGATAACCTTTGATGAATGATCCTGAAAGCATCGCATACTTTATTTTGCCAAGTTTTGCACGATTGGTTATGATGGCACCTCCAAGTCCAATACTTTTGTTGACCATTGAAAGAAACTCAGGTAAAAATATGAAATCGCTTTTGACCGAGTAGTAGCGACGATTGGCGCGCCACTCACTTGACAGAAAACCTGTTTTTTCAAGACGGGAAAGTTCCCTGCGGACTGCATTAATTTCCTCTGCGACCCTTCGAACAATATCCCGTACATGATAACTCTGGTCGGGCAGTCCCAAAAAAAGCTCCAAAACTTTGACTCTAACTTTTGAAATTAAAATATCAATTAACATATTTACCTTTTAAAAAACTTATGTTCAACTTGTGGCAGACTGAGAATTTGTCCCGCAGGCTTGGGTGGCAGATTTAGTACTGAACTTTGTTTTCAGACGGAATAGTTTGGATCCAGATTAATCCCCGGTTAAGGGATACTTCGTTGCTCTTGTTATCAACAAATTTAGTTTTGGCAGTGCGATCTTTTTTAACCCATTTGCCTTCTATTATCTTACCGTCCATAAAAATTAAGGCTTTACCCGAGCCGATTGTACCATATAGCAGGTGGCCATCAGGATAACCGTCGTTTGCCCTCTTTTCGATTTCAAATTGGACAATAACGGTTTTAGCTATAAGCTCTTCTTTAGTTAGGGGATCAACTTGGACTTGGCCATCCTGTACGCGCTTATAAACATTTGACATCTTGTCATACTGCCACGTTACAGTGTAGCTATCGTTTTGAGTCCAGAACGGCACAACTATTTCTTTCTGGTCGCTCCTTGCTTCTATTGATGCATCATCCTTGAACTTCCATGCGACAAAATTTTTATCCCATCTGTTGCCTTTCTCGTCCTGGGCTCCCCAGCCTCGCCCTTCGGCTACATCCCAAAGTTTTTTGGTTGTTGAATGAACGTTGTGCGGTGCTAACTTATCCGTACCCCTCCAGTAAGTAGGAAATCCTACTCCAAACTGGTCCAAATCTTTAATACCATAATCACGGATTTGGCCAAGAGCATTGGCAGGTCCCGGGGTGTTTGCACCGCCGACATGAGCGTAAGCTGCATCATATTCCGAGACCCAATCCAAAAAGTAGGTTCTGGCGGATCTTATTGGAGCGATGTCTCCGGCGTCCTGACATAAGTAAATTGTTAAAAATCTGGTGATTCCACCTTCTGCTACCGTTTCATAAATAACGTCTGCTCGCGTCAAACCAATCACCGGTCTGGCGTCCAGATGATTTTCAATCATCACCCCTAACGGTCTTCTTTCCTGCCAGGCTTCCTGACGATTCTTTGTGTACATAGCTCCGTTTACGGGGCACTCCTTATCCTTAACTCCCTCTTCATGGTTTGATGTTGGATCCGTTAAATTGCCAAACGGCGTACTTATGCTGATTGGACTTTTAAGAACTGCACTAAACACCATATACGATGCTCCCAGCGCCACAAGATACAAACCTATTCCACCCACTACCACCGATAATTTTTTATTGGCAGATATTCTTGGTAACTTCAAATTATTTTCCCCAAATCAAATCATTACTGGCCTAAGAAATAGTCGAATGATCAGATTTGGCGGGCAGATTTTTCTACCGCCTCTTTTTCCTCCTTAGTAAATTGATGCTTTGCGGATTTGCCATTTTCAACTTGTTTGGCGTAGATTCTTACACCGCTCCTGCTATGAAGCGAGGAAATTACTACACCATCGTTTTTTCCGTTCAAAAAAGCGATCACGAAACTTTGATCTCCCCCCTCTTCTTCAAAGGGATTGAAACGGATCAATGTAAATTTCTGTAAAAAGCTGCGCGTTTTATTCTGAAAGTTTTCCAACTCTTTCGAAATTTGGACAACATTTTCTTCATTCTTCTGGTTTCTCTTAATTATATCCTCTAATACTCTACCCAAATCAACATTGTCGGCGCCTTTGGTTAATTTCGTGTAGCGACGAACAGCTTTTATCAAATAGAAACTCAAAATTAGAGTCCAGGTGCCAAGTGCGGAAATTAATATGTATGTAAGCTGTAATTGAGACATAATAAAATCGAGATCGGAATAAATTAAGTACTCACTTTTTTACCACGGGGACTTTGGCCATGTCAATGAGAATTTTATGATAATATACCTATTAAAGTTACTTATGCCATTTAAAACCAGAGCCAGTAAACAAAAAGCAAGCCTTAAGTGGACAACATTGGTGGAGGGCGGCCAGGCAAAGTATATAAGCAAATCGCGTAGTTTAAAAGGAGACAACGTTCCCGATGAGACTCAACTTGTTCAGAAGCAACAAAAGATATATGCGGAGCCTAACATTAAAACAGAGATTGTTAAAATTGCATTGATGGCTTTACTTGTTATAGGTTTCCAAATCGTTCTCAAATTTAGTCATATAGGATTTTAGCCTCGGCTTCTTTTTTCCTTCTTTAATTTATTCGTGCTTGACTCGCTAACTTTAGCTGTGCTATGGTTGAAGCTATCTGAAGCTAATTAGCCTCAAAACAGAGATAAACTTGATGCTTCATTTTCTTGCCTGAAGGAGGTGATGTAAAGAATGGCTCAAATGTACTGTGTAAAATGTCGTGCTAAAAGAGACGATCCGAACGCACAGAAAGTCACCATGAAGAATGGTAAACCAGCGATGAAAGGTAAGTGCCCGGTTTGTGGTACGACAATGTTTAAGATTGGTGGTTAATTAACCTATCTGAATTTTGAAGTTTCTTGCTGAAAAACCCCAATGACATTAACAAATTGGTTTGGGGTTTTTTGGCTTGTGTATTAAGGAGAAAGTACCTTCAGGGTGAAGCTCTGAAGGTTATAGAGAGCTCTTATTTGCCAATCTTTATGGCTTTGAAGCTTAGCGTAAAGAGGCATAGCACTTTTGCCTATAAAATCTCTGTCAAACTCCCAGGATATTTTTGAAACATGCTGAGTATCTCCCTCATAGGCATAGATATCTATTTTTCTGTAACCAACATCAGGGTTTGGGTCAAGTTTCGGTTTATCCCTGTTCTGGGCCGAGAATAGACTTTGTTTGTCAGAAATCACCGCTGGCAGAACTTTGTCAAAAAGGCTTGGATCTCCGGTTTGAGTCATTTCAAGGGATGCTTTTATTGTGTTTTGGCTTGCCGAAAAGCCTGTATCATGTTTGAATATGACAGTTGTTACTTCATTTTGGTTTGTCTCCATGTCCCAGCTGTAAAATGTAGTTGAGAAACTCTTATAGGTTGGTCTGGCTTCCTTCGGGATTCTGACCACGACACCAAAATTATTTTTAAGATCAGCGTTAATAAGATCGGTTGTTTGTTTCACAAATTTAAAGGAGATAATAAGAGCCGTGATAAATATGATAAATATAAGAAGAACAATTATGCCTGATGAGATTAATAAAAACTTCTTCACATGTTAATTTTAGCACTATAATTGTAAAGTAAAAGCTGAATCGAAGATTATATCGAAAAACCTATGGCTTCTTGTGGTCTATACTGTAGGGCTTCTGCTATGTGATTACTTTTAATATGATCTGAACCTTCAAGGTCTGCTATTGTTCTTGCGATTTTGACAACACGATGAAAGGCACGAGCTGATAAATTAAGCTTTGTGATTGCCTGCTTGAGAAGAAGGATTGATTGATCGTCGAGATTGCAGAAAGATTTGAGTTGTTTATTGTTCATTTCGGCATTTGATGTAATCTTAAGGCTTTTGAATCTTTTAAGCTGAATATTGCGGGCTTTTTGAACGCGGGCTTGAATTGATTTGGAGCTTTCAGCTTTTGAGTCTTTGGTTAGCTTTTCGACTTTAACGGCGGGGACTGTAATGTGAATGTCAGACCCTTTGTTGCGAGTTTATACACCCGAAATGAGATATGAATTTAGCTTATGAAAATCCTCAGAAATTCTCTATATTCAAAAACACGTCCATATTCTTTAGACTCGTCCTGCTGATGCAATACCCCAACATCAACAAGTTTATTGACGAGCGTATTGGCAGTCATACGCGAAGCTTTGACCCACTCACCAACCTTTTTAACGTTAACAATTGGCAATTTATAGAGTTCCATTAATATATTCATGGCTTTCTCTGACGAACGGCCTAATGATTGAATTTTGATCATATTCTTTTTGTGTAGTTCAGTAATTTTTCTTGACGTATCTGCAGCATCGCGAGCTACTTCATTAACACCTTGAAGGAAAAATTTAACCCAACGGGATATGTCTCCTTCTTGGTGATAACTATGTAATAATTCAAAATAAATATCTCTATTTCTCTTGAAGTACTCAGATAGGTACAATACCGGTCTTTCTAAAATTCCTTTTTGACACAAATAAAAAGTAATCAATAACCTACCTGTCCTGCCATTGCCGTCCAAGAAAGGGTGGATAGTTTCGAATTGTGCGTGCATTAATGCAGTTTTAACAAGCGAGGGTAGATCATCATCTGAATGAAGAAAGTTTTCTAAATCGCCAAGAGACATTTTCATTTCATGGATTGGTGGCGGCACAAATTTTGCGGTTGCAGGAGAATTACCCCCTATCCAATTCTGCGTTGTACGGAATTCTCCAGGAGCCGGAAAATGGTCTGAACGAGCCCCTGTAAGTAACTCTTTATGAACTTCACAGATTAAACGTAGCGAGAGAGGAATTGTCTCTAATCTTTGGAGACCTGTGTTCATCGCCTTAATGTAGTGCAAAATATCATCTACATCTTTTGGTAGTTTTTTTGTGAATTGGGCATCTGCTTTAATAGCATCAACTAGGGTTGCGCCTGTTCCTTCGATTTGGCTTGATAGGGCCGCTTCTTTTCTGACGTACATAAAAATAAAAAAGTCTATATCAGGAAGCCATTGAGTACTACCATCTAGTTTTCCCAGACTTAAATCAGCATCCGACAGGAGCTTAACCAATTCGGCGTCCATCGGGATTAACTCTTGAGGAGGAAATTTCTCCGGTATGAATGCTTTATACCCATGTGGTTGCAAAACTGACTTACCTATAAGCATAGATGTAAAGAATATAGCACCTAAACTTTACATCTGTCAACTACATGTAAAGTTTGCTAATTTTCGACAAATATTTACTACCTTGTTCGCTTATGCTATATTTGCAACTATAAATGGTTCTTGAACGACTAAGATTCCACAGAAATGCTCCTATAGCTCAATTAGAATTGCCTGGCGATTATTTAAAAGAGGGCTTATCGGATATTCGCGTAGGAATATTAGAACTTATAAGGCTGTCTCAAGAAAGACCAGATCTAACTATCGGAATAAATACTGACCCTCCAAAAGGCTCTCCTTATATGAGACCATGGCCAACTATACATGATTTTTTTAAAGATATCGGTTGGTCTTATGATAATGAAGGCAAAAGTTTAACTTTTTCTGATGAGCAAGATTGGCTTTCATTTACTGTTACACACGGTGTTGAGCAAAGAAAAGAACAGCTAACTGTACTGGTAAATAAAAATAGTAGCCTAATAGAACTACAATTTAAGATAAAACCGACAGATGGAGAAGAATTATCGAGTCCAGATAAAAAACTAGAGCGAAGTAAGCAAAAAAATTTAAGCGAAAGCTTAGAAAGAAGTTGCGACTTTTCTTCGGGGCAGGCTGTTTTCGTACATAGCTTAAAAGCGGTTATTCAAGATTCTCGTCAATTAGCTTTTGAATCTTAATTGTGTTCTCCAAATAAGATTGTCATTCCTTCCAAGTCAATACTCTGCACTTGCTGGCCTGTACTGAAGGGCTTCGGCTATGTGATTGGATTTTATCTTCGCTGAATCCTCTAAATCCGCTATAGTTCTGGCTATCTTGATAACCCTATGGAAACCTCTGCCGGTTAGATTTAACTTAGTTATTGCCTGTTTGAGAAGTAATATTGACTGGTCGTCGAGGTTACAAAATTGTTTGAGTTGCTTATTATTCATCTCCGCATTTGATGTAATCTTAAGGCTTTTGAATCTTTTAAGCTGAATATTGCGGGCTTTTTGAACGCGGGCTTGAATTGATTTGGAGCTTTCAGCTTTTGAGTCTTTGGTTAGCTTTTCGACTTTAAC
>Ga0209542_10010780_pt1 | contig 16385 bp, 17 predicted proteins | sample RifCSPhighO2_01_FD_184028 | JGI IMG/M metagenome (GOLD analysis project Ga0209542, IMG submission 184028) | Soil microbial communities from Rifle, Colorado - Rifle CSP2_plank highO2_0.1 (SPAdes) (version 2) | ecosystem: Environmental > Terrestrial > Deep subsurface > Rock core/Sediment ...
GGTTTCCTCGGGCACGCATGTGATTGATGGACCACCTTGATTAATCCAAATATATGCGAAACAGAGTCCGGTGCGCGGATCCTTGATATACGTAATCTTATATATGATCTCGTCAGCTATTTTCTGTTTTTCTTCAATTGTTGCGACATCTTCATTTCGATACGGATCGGTGCAGCTTACGGTAAGTAGAACGAAGGCGATCAAGACCACGATGACTTTTTGCATAGACAGATTCTTTCTGAAGAGAATTTAAATTAAAAATATAGATTTGTCAAATTAAAAAATCCAAAAATCTCGTTTCCGCATGGAGCCGCGAAAACAAATAAGTTTGTTTTAAGGCGTGGGCGGGAATCTTCCTCTACGAGGACGGTATAGTCTTCATATCGTGCTCGCTTCGCTGTGCGTGATATATTCAGACTTTTCGATTCCCGCACGAAAACTCATAAATGAGTTTTCTACGCTAAGGCGTGGGCGGGAATCGAACTTTACAAGTTCAGTACAGGCTTCACATTTCTAAGAAGAAATATGTTCAGCCTTTTCGATTCCCGAAAAAACTTCGTTTTTTAGGCGTGGGCGGGAATCGAACCCGCGCATGTCGGTTTTGCAGACCGAAGCGTTACCACTTCGCCACCACGCCAAGAAATTAGTATACAGTATATAGTATGGAGTATTGTCTTTCATAGCACTTCTATATCGGTACTTTATTTCTAAATACCAAATACTACATACTAAATACTAATTTGAGATCTCGTCGAGTTTTTGCCGATTTTTTTCTCCCAAATCAATTTTGAAAATGAGAAGCGGGGTGGGGTAGATACGAGAATTGTCTCGAATAAATTGTTCCGCATCGCGGCGTTTTCTTTGTAAAAATTCCATTGCTGATTTTTCTTTTTCTTGCGGGAGAACCGTACAACAAACTGTAACGCGATTATTTTTATATCCGAGAATAATTTCTGTTACAGTGATGAGCGAACTTCCGCTCGATTCCTTGAGAATATAGCTTGAAACTAACTCGCGGAGAATATCTTTTTTTCGCGCATCTTTATTTTCGGTCATAATTATCGAGCTATTGCTACAAAACTTTGTATTTTATCACCCTCCACTATTTCATGTTTAGACTCGATAAGTGCCCCAAATTCAGAATCCTTTGCCGCCTCTACAGCTTTGCGTTTCATTTGTTGAAGTTCACGTATTCTTCCTCGGCCGATTTCCGCATCGCGGCGTAATATTTTTACCTCACTTCCGAGCTTGAGAGTGCCTTCCTGCACGCGGCCACCCAATATCTGTTTGTCTTTCGAACGGGAAAAAATCTTCAGAATTTTTGCAGTTCCAGTCAGCTCGTCTACTGTCTCTTTTGGTGTTATTTCTGCCACGAGCCCCTTTATTCTGTCGATTAGTTTGTAAATAATCTCGAATGTCTCGATGATTGTTCCAGTGCGATCTGCCGCTCCGCGAGCCTGCGCATCAACTCGCACGTTGAAGCCAAGAACGCGCGTCCCCGGGTAAGTCATCGCATGTTTGACGTCGTTTTCCGAAATTGCACCCACGTCCGCGGCGACGATCAGAACCTCGACTTTTTCCGTCTCAATCTTCTTTACTTCAAAACGAATGGCATCGAGCGTGCCCGAAGCGTCGGTTTTTATGACAAGCGGAAGTGAAACTTTACCTTCAGTCGCATGGATGATCGATCGGGTTCCGGCTCCAGATTTTACTGCCAATATTTTTTCTTCCGCCTCTTTTTTGCTTGGAACGCAAAAAAAAGTATCGCCTGCAACCGGTAGCTTTGAAAAACCTATAATGCGAATAGGGCTTGAGAATGTCGCCTCTTTGATAGATTTTCCGAGGAAATTCTGCATAATTCTGACCGGGGCGAATGTGGATCCCGAGACGATAAAATCACCTTGTCGTAGCGTGCCGTTCTTTATAATTAGAGATGCCGCGATTCCTGCTTTAGGGTCAACGTCAGCTTCGATAATTATTCCGTCTGCTGATGCGGTCGGGTCAGCTCGAAGCTCCTGAAGTTCTGCCACAAGTATTATAAGATCCAAAAGGGCGGGAATACCCTCGCCGGTTTTTGAGGATATTGCGATCCAGGGAATATCACCTCCATACCCCTCAAGATATATTTCGCTCTCGGCCAGACTTTGTTTTGTTTTCTCAACATCGCTTTCGGGCTTGTCAATTTTTGTTATAGCGACAATATAGGGAATTCCAGATTTTATGATATGGTTTTTTGCCTCGATTGTTTGAGGCTTTACTCCATCTTCTCCGGAAATAACGAGGACTGCTATGTCGGCAACCTCAACACCGCGAGCGCGTATTGCCTGAAACGCTTCATGTCCGGGAGTATCGAGAAATGTTACAAGCCCCTTTTTTCCCTCCTTCGTCGTATGTTCAACTTCGTACGCGGAGACGTGTTGGGTTATGCCGCCGGTTTCTTTAGCAACAATATTTGTCTTGCGAATATAATCCAAGAGAGAGGATTTTCCATGGTCAATATGACCCATGATTGCAATGACGGGCGGTCGAGCCATTTTTTTGTCGTTCGTTTTTTGCATGTAATTTAGCAAAATTATACTAGGTGCGATTCTGCAGAATCGCGTCGTCCCAGTGTCGATTGAGGGACGACGTTATCTGTTTTTTGTTTTTAATACTAGGTATCGCGCAATTATCAATTAAATCGCGACCGCCTTTACGTTAGTTTTGCACCGCGAGTTTTGCTTTCGCAAGAACCTCTTTTTCTTCGGGTGAAAGCGGTGTGTCACTAACCCATCGTTTGATGGGTTTTGAAAAAATACTTGTGCGCTCCCGTGCGTACAGGCTTGAAATGATGACGCCGTCGCCGATCTCGTTTACATATGCTGTCGCAAAACTCTGATTGCCGCTCTCGCCGTTTCCTCTGAACGCGTTGAAGTGAACTGTCTCACAAGTGCGGAGACTCTTTGAAAGTCTTTTTTCTACACCCGTAAGGTATTTTTCCATCTCATTTTGGAATCCCCTTGATTCAATCCAACCAGCATTAATTGAACTGATCACGCTCTCGAGACTTTTCCCATCTTTGCCGCTAAGGAGTCTGGCAATTCTGATTTCGAGTCGGATTATCCAGACGATAAGGACAATTATGGTGATGGCAAGCACATAGCTCAAAACATCAAAAGGGATTTCCATAAGAGCGCATATTACAAAAAAAAGGCCGTTTAAGCAAGGGTGGGATTGACGAGTGTGGAATAAAAATGGTTCTATCTCACAGTCGGTATAGCTTTCCGCGGTGCGTCTCTATGTATATCAATAATAAACGAATATATCTTGATTATGCTTCACTCACACCGGTTGATACCGGTGTTCGGCGCGTCATGGGTCGTATTTCAAGAAAATTTTTTGCAAACCCGTCCGCTTTGTATGGGGAGGGAGTTGTGGCGAAGCGTGTGCTTGAAAACGCGCGCGCACAATCGGCGGAGTTCTTTAACGCGCACAAGGATGAGATTTATTTTACGTCGGGTGGAACTGAATCAAATAATGTTGCCATACGAGGGATTATTGATATGGCGCGATCGAACGGTACTTTGTATAAAAAAATGCATATTGTAACGAGCGCAATAGAACATTCGTCCGTTCTTGAAGTAATGAAATTTTTTGAAAAGCATGGGGTAGACATTACGTATCTCGGAGTGGACAGCCGCGGGATGATTATTCAAAAAGAACTGGAGGCGGCGTTGCGGCCGGAGACGGTGCTCGTTTCTATTATGATGGTGAATAATGAGGTCGGGAGTTTCAATGACCCCCGGCTTATTGCCCAAAATATCAGGCATTTTGTCCGCCATCGCCAAAACCGGAACCGCGTGTCTCAAAAAATATATTTTCACACCGACGCTTCACAAGCAGGGCTTTACTATGACATTAATACCGAACGACTTGGCGCAGATATGATTACGTTTGATGGTCAAAAAATGTACGGACCGCGCTCATCAGGATTGCTCTTTGTTCGACGGGGAATTTTGCTCGCGCCAATTTTATTCGGCGGAGGCCAAGAAAAAGGCCTGCGTCCTGGGACCGAAGACGTCGCAAAGGCCGTCGGAATCACGGAAGCTTTGCGCGAGGCGATTCGAGTTCGCCGGCGGGAATCGGCGCGATTATATGAATTAAAGAAATATTTTCTTTCCGAGTTGTTAAAAATAAATGGCGTGAATCTAAACGGCACATTCGAGGATTCATCGCCTCATATACTGAATGTCTCGGTACAAGGAATCGATAATGAATTTTTTATTTTACAGCTTGACGCGCGCGGAATAGCCGCAAGTACGAAGAGCGCATGTTTGAGGGACGAAAATGAATCTTATGTGATACGGGCGCTCGGGAGATCTGACCGCGCGAAAAATTCCATTCGATTTTCTTTTGGCCGCCGAACGACAAAGCGAGACATTCATCAAGCAATTTTTGTTATAAAAGAAATATTGGCGTTGAGGTAGCTTTCTCGAATTTCTCCAACCATTCGATCGGTGTTGCTAAATAAGGGCGGGAATAGCTGTCTTCGATATTTTTTCTATGAATTTTGGTATGATATAATTCTATATCCCCAATGAGTAACTCGAATAACAAAACTGCCCAAAATATTCAGCTTTCAGGACTACAAAAATTAGACCATTTTATATTGGGTCTTGATATTGCTCTACTTGGATGGACTGTTGTTAATACTGATTGGATTCCCCAACACAATGTCTACGTTATTTGGCTTGTAGGAATATTTTGGGCACTGATTATTCTTTCTATAATTGCGGGAATAACCAGACAAATATTCATTGCCGAGTTTCTGAGATTCGATGATATGCACCACGATTTTCAACAAAATGGTAATCAAGAGAATAGAGAAAAAGCAAGAAAGCAAATGGATTTTACTGATAAAATATATCGATATTTTGGATTAGCGTCAATCGCTTTATTGGTGATCGCTCTCATGCTGCTTGCAGGTATTAAGCTATTTATTTTGCTCTAATTATTCAAGAATCACGGTCCTTGCGAGAAATAAAGGAAAAAAATCGTCAGTCCGCAAGCACGGCAGTATTTTCGTGATAATATTATAGATTATGCGGAAGGTGTGTCCGCGCCCAGCTTCTAATAAAATGGAAAATCTCACGAAACATCAACTGATTCTCGTAACACTGCTTGTAAGCTTTGTGACGTCGATTGCGACTGGCGTAATTACTTTTTCTTTGCTTCGCGAGGCGCCAACATCAGTTACCCAGACAATCAATCGTGTTGTCGAGAGGACAGTCGAGCAAGTTGTGCCGGTAGAAATTATTACCAACGTGATGAGGGAGGTGAAAGAAGTTAAGGTAACAATTGATGAAGAAGCGGAAATCATATCTGCAATTGCGAAAAATAAGTCGAGCTTCGTTCGTTTATATTCAGCAGATGAAAAGGGAGATAAAAGCCTGTATGTAACACTCGGAATTGTGGTTAAAGATGATGGACTCATTGTCGCCGACAAGAGCTTTATATCTGACAAGGCAAAATATGTTGCCGAGACAGGTGAAGGTGTGGCAGTACCCGTCGTTATTGTTGCAAGAAATGATGCGGGTGGCACGTCATACCTAAAAGCTCGTGAAAAAAATACTGCAGTATCGAAACTCTTTCCCGTTTTATTTGATCCAAATATTCCAAAACTCGGACAGACCGTCATTGCACTCGGGGGAGAGGCAAAGACTGGGATAATAAAGGGAATTATCACGGGTTTTAGCGAGAAAGACGGCCGTTCATATTATGAAGTTGATTTTCCGGTACCCGATTCGTTTATGGGGGCAATGCTTATTTCATCACAGGGAAATTTGCTTGGCATCAGAACTAAGCGTTCGGAAGTTGTCGGGAGAAACATCTTCATATCCGGAAATAGTATTCCTCTCGAGCTTGAGACCATTCAATTTGACTCGCTCTCTGCGACATCGAGCTCGGCTAATCTTCCGCTGGACATAGAAAAGACAGTATCAGTAAATTGACTAGGTTTTACTAGCATTGTATAGTTATTTAACTCCTCGTTGTGGCGGAAAACCCTACTCATTTACATTTGTCGGAGAGGCGATAAAATTAACGAACGAGATACAATAATGACACCATTTAATCACTTTACAACGAAAGCGAAAGAAGCGATTCGGAAGGCCCACGAATTGGCTATTGAACGCGGTCAAAATCATGTCAATCCATTGCACCTTCTGGCGGCTCTGATTCTGCAGGAAGAGAGTATGGTCGCGTCCATTCTTGATAAACTTGAGATTGACACGATGTTACTCACGGACTCTTTACTCGAGTCCATAGAAAGTCCGGAGTCAGGCGGTGTTCTTTCGCCCTCCTATCAGATTTATCTGACGCCGGAACTTGCTCAGGCAATCGAAAGCTCCGGAAAAGTAGCCTCATCATTGAAAGACGAGTTCGTCTCGACCGAGCACCTTTTTATCGCGCTTCTTGACTCGCCCGGTAGCGCGAAGGAAATGTTAAGCCGTTTCAAGATTGATCGAGCGAGCGTTGTCCGAGTACTCGAAGATTTGCGCTCCGGTAAAATTTCAGACGCCGCACAGCCTAAGAAATATAAATTTCTCGCCAAATATGCGCGGAGCCTCACTAAACTTGCGGCCGAAAACAAACTTGATCCGGTGATCGGGCGGGATACGGAAATTTCGCGCATCATACAGATTCTTTCACGTCGCACGAAAAACAATCCAATTTTGATAGGGGAGGCTGGTGTCGGAAAGACAGCGATTGCCGAAGGTCTTGCAAATCGCATGGCTGTCGGAGATGTTCCGGAATCTTTGAAAGACAAAGAGCTCGTATCGCTTGATCTCGGGCTTTTGATTGCCGGTACAAAGTACCGCGGAGAATTTGAAGAGCGACTCAAAAACATAATGAAAGAAGTTGAGCGTTCAGAGGGGAAAATTATTCTCTTTATCGACGAGATTCACACCATCGTCGGAGCAGGTGCCGCTGAAGGATCAATGGATGCGTCAAACATGCTGAAGCCCGCGCTGGCGAAAGGCGAGCTTCGAGCCATCGGCGCTACGACCCTCCGCGAGTTTCAGAAACATATTGAAAAAGATCCCGCGCTTACGCGCCGCTTTCAGCCGGTGTTTGTTTCCGAACCTTCAATTGATGACGCGATTGCGATTTTGAGAGGTATAAAAGAAAAATATGAGCTGTATCACGGCGTCAAAATTACCGATGACGCAATTGTCGCCGCCGTACAGCTTTCTTCGCGCTACATCACTGATAGATTTTTGCCGGACAAAGCGGTGGATCTTATTGACGAGGCCGCATCACAGCTTAAAATCTCCCTCGAAAACATGCCTCCTGCGCTTGAAGAAACTCGCCGAAAGGTGATGCGACTTGAAATTGAGAAAGAGGCCTTGAAGGCGGAACTGGCGACTTCAAAAAATGCAAAATCAAGAACGAAAAAAATCGAAAAGGAAATCGCAGATTTGAAGGAGACGACTTCAGAACTTGAACTTAAATGGAAAAATGAGAAGGAAATTCTTTCCGGTATAAAACAAGTTAAGAAAGAGCTGGAAGCGATGCGCATTGAGGCAGAACATGCTGAAGCACGGGCGGACTTGGCAAAGGCCGCAGAAATTCGATACGGAAGAATTCCACAGCTTGAGAAGGAGCTTGATGGAAAAAATAAGAGACTTAAGAAATTGCAGACAACGCGACGTATTTTGAAAGAAGAGATTGTAGAAGCAGATATCGCTTCGGTGGTTTCGCGCTGGACGAATATTCCGGTGAACAGAATGCTTGAGGAGGAAGCGGAAAAACTTTCACGAATGGAGGAAGTACTGACGCGCCGCATCGTTGGACAGCAGGACGCGGTAAAAAAAATCGCCGACACCGTGAAGCGCTCGAGAGCGGGCATTGCAGATCCCAGTCGTCCGATCGGTTCCTTCATATTCCTTGGTCCTACGGGAGTTGGAAAAACGGAACTTACGAAGGCGCTCGCTGAATTCATGTTTGATGATGATAAGGCGCTCATTCGTATTGATATGTCCGAATTTATGGAAAAACATTCAGTGTCGAAACTCATTGGCGCGCCGCCCGGTTATGTTGGACACGATGAGGGAGGAAGTTTTACAGAAATAGTACGCCATCGTCCGTACTCGGTTATACTTTTTGATGAGATCGAAAAGGCTCATCCGGAAGTTTTCAACATCATGTTGCAGATCATGGATAACGGGCGTTTGACTGACAATAAAGGTCGCGTGGTCAATTTCAAGAACTCAATTATCATAATGACTTCGAATATAGGCGCGCAGTACATTGATAAACTTGAGCAAATCGGTTTCGCCGGTCTCGCGGAAGATAAAGCTAAGTATGAAAAAACGAAAGAGCGCGTCTTGGAGTCATTGAAGGACTATTTCCGACCTGAATTTTTGAATCGCCTCGACGACATAATTATCTTCGATATTTTGAGTCCGGAAGCCATTACCGATATTGTTAAAATTCAGGTCGGTATTGTGAAAGAAAGACTTGCGCAGAAAGAGATTGCGCTCGAAGTTTCTGATGAGGTGCTCGCGTATCTTTCAAAAGAGGGATACAACCCGCAGTACGGCGCGCGCCCACTGAAGAGACTTATCCAAAATAAAATTCTGACTCCGGTTGCGTCCCTTATGATTACGCAGGGAGTTATGAAAGGAGGAGAAATCGCCGTTACGATGAAGGGGAGCGAATTCGCTTTTGACGTCAAGAAAGGAAAAAAAGGATCATTCTTCGAAAAGGATGAGGTGATGGAGGCTGAAACCGTCGCTGTCTAAACTTTATAAATCGCATTTCTCATGTTATATTTTCGAGCGTGTATAATGCGCCGGTCGGATAGCGGCTATTCCAGGAGACTGTAAATCTCCGGCCCAATGGGCATCGCTGGTTCGAGTCCAGCCCGGCGCACCATTCGGAAAAAATGTAAAAAATCTGTGTCTGTCTGACAGACACACAATGACAGACACAGAATAGCGCGCCGAAGTGGAAAGCCCAGTAAGTTTTTGTTAATCTTGAATCTGTGTCTGTCAGACAGACACAGATTCGCGAGCGACAGCGGTAAAAAATGTTCATAGTCGAATCCGCTCCGCACAAAATTCTCGAATGAGGATTATTTGCGCAGGATCAAGGCAATAGTTTGCCTTGCGTGAAGGATTCGAAGAGTTAGAGTATATCGCGCGTGATTGAGTACAATCGGGGCTTTGCCCATTCCAGGAGCACGAATCTGTGTCTGTCTGACAGACACACAACAGCGCACCGAACTGGAAAGCTCAATCAGTTTTTGTTAATCTTTACTATAGTCACTATATATGTTACTCTTTCTAGAGATTAATAATCGAGCAATTTTGCTCGGTATCATGCCTTGACGAAAAAAGTGAAGAACTATGAAAATAAGAAAAGTTTTCCGTAAGGCACAGCAAGTTGTTATCAGGAATTTGGAAACAAACTCCTGGGACATATGGAATCGAGATAAGACAAAAAGTGCCCATGAACGTAAAGTGAACAATCTCATCAGAGAGTTCGAGAAGCGTGGCTACTCGGCGACTACCATCGAGACAACGGAATCGCGTCAGAAGTGGCACTGCTATGACGGAGGCACTACGGCAGTAAATGTTTTTGAAACCAACTTTGCGTTCAAGCTGTTGCAACGGTGATGCCCATTCCTTTTTGCACGTCGGGCACCTCATATCGACGAGCCCCTTGTGGAATCTAACTCCACTAGGGACTCTTTTTTTATAATTGAAATCACGGTCTGGTTCGATGGTCTTTAGTCCTTGCACCTTCATCCCCGAAAGAATCCGTGTCTGTCTGACAGACACGGATTCGTTTGTGGAGCAATAAATGATGTCGTGCATATGGTGAGGCGCGGAGAATGGAAGCAACTAATCAGATACTTCAGATACATCCTGGCCACGATATTGGTATCCGTGTGTCGACCAAACAGCACGAGGCTGTTTTTTCTTTACACAAATATAGAGTAAAATACCGTTTGCTATGAATACTCAAAAACAAGTCGCACTCATTATTCTCGACGGGTGGGGCTATAGGGAAGAAATTAAAGACAATGCTATTGCCGCCGCAAAAACGCCTGTATTTGATTCACTATGGAAAAAGTACCCGCACGCGCTTCTTGAGGCATCGGGATTAGCGGTAGGGCTTCCGGAAGGGCAGATGGGAAATAGTGAAATCGGACACACCACTATCGGCGCCGGAACGGTCATCGACACGGAACTTGTCCGAATAAAGAAAGCCATCGAAAGCGGTGAGTTTGATAAAAATCCAGCATTCCATGCACTTTTTGACCATGTGAAAAAAAATAATTCCACACTTCATGCCCAAGGACTTCTCGGAACGGGAGGAGTTCATGCTCACTCGGATCATCTATTTGCGTTTCTCGAAGCGGCGAAGCGCGCCGGGGTGGGTAGAGTGGCTATTCATGTTTTTACGGACGGAAGAGATACCGCGCCACAAAGCGCCGCAAAGTTTTTGGAGGATTTGGAGAGGGAGATGAAGAGAATCGGTGTCGGTTTCATTGCCTCCGTTTCGGGCAGATTTTACGCAATGGATCGCGATCATAATTGGGATCGGACGAAACGCGCCGAAGATGTCTTATTCGAATGCAAGGGCGGCATCTGTGAAAAAATCCCGTCAGAGTATGTTGAAGAACTTTATAAGGAAGGTAAGCTTGATGAACATCTCGAGCCCGTGGTGTGCCTCGGCGACGATGGGAAAGCTTGCGCGATTAGCGACAACGACGCGGTGTTGTTTTTTAATTTCCGTTCTGATCGCGCACGGCAACTGACGGAGAAATTATTGGCGCGATCATTAAAGCAGAATATTTGCGTTGCGACACTTAGCGAATACAGCACTGAATTTAAGTGTCTTGTGGCGTTTCCTCCGATGAAAATTGAAGCGACGCTTGCCGGTGAAATATCGAAAGCCGGGTTAACTCAAGCGCACATTGCCGAGACGGAAAAATTTCCCCACGCAACATATTTTTTGAATGGCGGCAGGGAGGAGCCGTATGAAGGCGAGAAACACATCCTTCTTGATTCGCGAAAAGACGTAAAGACGCACGATTTGGCGCCGAAGATGCGCGCAGAAGGAATTGCCGACAAGGCGATTGAAGAAATCGGCGCCGGCACTAATTTCATTTTTATAAATTTCGCGAATCCCGACATGGTGGGCCATACGGCAAATGTGCCGGCGCTCATTGAGGCGCTTGAAGAAGTTGATCGGCAACTTGGAAGAGTGGTCGGGGAGCTTATCAAAGTAGACGGAGTTGCATTTATCACTTCAGACCACGGAAATGCGGAGGTAAATATTGATGAGAGAACCGGAGAGAAACATACGGCGCACACGACGAATCCCGTTCCCGCTATTTTGACGGACGTATCAAAAAAGATGAGAAACGGAACCCTTGCAGACATCGCACCGACTATTTTGGCATTGTTAGGAAAAAAGCCGCCGAGAGTTATGTCGGGCAGTTCTCTACATTCACTGCAATAGGTTTATTCAACCTCTTTTTACAAAGCCGATCCGATTGAATGGTTCATTAGGGTGGATCCTATTATTTGACCACGGCCTGATTTCTGGTTCTTGCATAAAAAAACCTGTGCAAGACACAGGTTGGGCATGGCCCTTATTCAATCTCGGCTTTCAGTACCTCGCCGATTTCATTGACTTTCATCTTGATGATGAATGGTTCGTACGGAAGCGGACGATCGACAATGTCGACATGTTGACCGATGGCGTTTACTCCTCTTCCGTGAGCCCTATCAAAATGCAGTTTCGTGCAGTCGGTGATATTTCCGTTTGTCAAAGGCTTGCTTTCGTTCATAATAATTTCCAAGCTCGGTATGTTTAACATCTCGATTTTTTGGTATTAATGTCATAAGAACAGTTTTCGATCGCGATAGAAACAAAAACCCAAAGTCTCGAGAAATTCTGTTTCCGAGATTCATATTTGACCGGGTGTTCCTATAACAGTTCTCCTAATCATCGTCAGTGGAGCTGTTGAAGTCTCCTTGATCTTGGCCAGACCCTTCCCAGTCCGAATCATCTGCGCCGTCTCGAGGATCGAGTTTCGTCGTCTGTCGCATTTCAATGTGCATATTTTAACTTTCGTTTGTGTTTGTGCTTACCTGACCCGTGTATATCGTAACAGCTGTGCAAAGGTTTGCTTACTAAATGTCGCGAACTGTCGTGGATAATTTACAAACATTGCCAAGGTCTTGTATTTTAAGGGAAAAGATGAGTATATATGAGTAATAAATTATTTCACTCTTATGAAAGAACTTCTTGCCAGCTTTGGCATCGGCCATCACGAGATCGAAATTTATCTCGATTTGATCGAAAACGGCCCGTCGCTCATTGCAACCATTGCTCAACGTACAAGTCTTCACCGTCCGACCATCTATAAAGTGATGCCGGCTCTGGAAGAAAAGGGTCTTGTAACGCGAACTGTGTTTGGAAAGCAACATAAATACGTTCCTGAGCATCCGCAGAGGTTAAGGTTGGTATATGCTAAGTTCAAAGCTCGTTTTGAAGACCTGTTGCCAGAGCTTGAGAGGGTTTACGACAGGCATGAAAAAAAGCCGGTCGTGCGATTTAATCATGGAGTCAAGGGTATGCGACTTGCGCTGGAAGATCTCATTTCAACCTTACAGGTAGGGGGCACGTTTTATCGATATAGTTCTCATAATGCCGCAAAAGCATGGCAGAAATACATACCGAATGGATTTAAGGAAAAGTTGGACAATAGGAATATAAATCGCTACATGATTACCGATAAGCTTGCCGAATGGCAGAAGAAAAACCACTTACTTAAGAATTATGTTGAGATTCCTGGTAGGTACGGCATGTTTGATCAAAATACCTCTTATATTGTATACGGCAACAAAGTTGCATTTTATGATTTTCGATCCGAAAGTATCATTATTATAGAGAATGAGGTCATAGCAGAGTCGCAGAGAAATTTCTTCATGCTCTTGTACACTTTGCTGAATGATGAACGGAGAAGAAAGGAAGGAGCTTTAGGTCGCTCAGAGATTATGGCGTAACAGACCCTAATCCACTTTAGAGCAAACGCTCAAATGTTCGCGGAAAGGAAGTCGGACTTAACTTGCAACCTATGCTACCACGGAAATACTTTTCTTTTCATGGATGTTGCGGGCCGTGGGGAGGTATTGCGCATATCTTTTTGTTGTGTATATTGTTTCTTGGTTGCTCGTCTTGCTCGGAACTGATCCGCCGAGCGTGTAGAGACGTCTGGGTTAGGGCCAGTGGCAAGCGGATTTTATCCGCCAATCGTTAAAAAGATTCCCAAGCGTCGGGTCGAGACCGATTGCAGGGGCGTCGCCAGGAATGATATTTATTCCTGGCGATTCTTTTTTTCGGGAGTTATTCAGAATCAACTCAAGTTTTGGACTTGTGCCGCGACTTTGAACGGATTCGCGAGAAGTGTTATGGTTAAAAAGGTATGACGAAACTTAGCAAAATACTAAAAAGAATGGCAAGTACTGCCCGTTCCTTCATGAGTCAAAAAAATCTTAAACTTGGCGACATTGCTTCGAAGAGGATCGGAGTAATCCAATTTGGTGTTGATGTGACTACTCGAAAATGGGTTGCCACAGTGGTTCGATAGTCGGCATTTTCTGACAGTTTGGAGCGTTGTCATTCATTGCGACATCGCTCTTTTTTAATAAAGGCAAGGTGTGGTATAGTATTCTCATGCTTTCAAACAAGCTCCAATCGGGATTTTATTACGCCCTCCTTGTGGGTATTTTGGTGCTCACGTATTTTATTTTCATGCCTTATCTCGAAATTCTCGTGCTCGCCGGGATTCTTTCAGTCGTTTTTTACCCGATGTTTAGTCGCTTTCGCGCATGGACAAAGAGCCCTTCTTTTTCGGCGTTTATCTCTGTCATTATCATTCTTCTTGTCATATTGATTCCTGTAATTTTTTTGGGTTACGCGATTTTTACGGAAGTAAATTCCCAATATCATCGGATAACAACGGAGAATAGCCTGACGAACTACGTTCACACGATGCTTTCGGGTCTTGCCGACAAAGCGCGGGCTATCTTGCCTGATAACATCGTTCCCGATATAGATGAAGTTGCTATAGACTCGTACGTTACAAAAGTGTATCAATTTGTCATCGACAATCTGCAGAATCTTTTTTCGAGTTTTTTGAAAATAGCTATAAATGTTTTTTTGCTGATACTCGCGATGTTTTTTTTGATGCGCGACGGGAAGCATTTCAGCGACATGCTTATCAAGTTTAGTCCGCTCCGTGATGATGATGACCGCTTTGTCATTAAGAAAATTAAGGCGGCGGTAAATTCCGTAATAAAGGGGTCAATCTTGATCGCTCTTTTGCAGGGAGTGCTCATGACTATAGGGTTTTTCATCTTCGGAGTACCGTCGGCGCTTCTCTGGGGCTCGCTCTCGGTCTTCGCGGCTCTCGTGCCAAGTCTTGGCACCTCGCTCGTCGCGGTGCCTGCCGTTCTTTATTTGTTTTTTACTTCAGGTTTTGGCTGGGCGCTCGGCATGTTGCTGTGGGCCGTGCTTCTCGTCGGATTAATTGATAATTTACTCCGACCAGCATTGATTGAGCGCGATATAAAATTGCACCCGCTTCTTGTCTTGCTGTCGGTTCTCGGCGGAATTACTTTTTTCGGCCCGATGGGATTTCTATTAGGTCCGATTATTTTGGCATTCCTTTTTGCTCTGCTTGATATTTATCCGGAGGTGCATCCGCAACATGGCAGTAGTACTTAATGTTAGAACTTCTTATTCAATATCAGTATATTTTTTTGTTTTTTGGCCTTATCGTTCTTGGTGAGACTGTTTTTTTTCCGGCCGCATATCTCGTCTATATCGGTGAAATGAAGTTTGTGCCGGTTTTCATTATCGGGCTCGCCGCCACGCTCATCGCTGACGTTGTTTGGTATTTTATCGGAAAATATATGCCTCATGGGAAATTGATTCAATTGAAAGTCTACAAAAAGAAGGAAGAATTTTTCGGCAAACTCATGAAGCTTTTTGACAAGCATGGACTTCGAATCGTCTTGCTGTCAAAATTCCTGTATGGTACGCGCGTGGTTTCGCAAATAGTCTGCGGAATGAGAAAGATTCATTTTTGGAAATATTTTGGAGTAAATGTGCTGGCGGTAAGCATTCTTCATCTTGGAATATACGCGCTTGTCATCCTTGCAGGGGGCGGCACAGACGTGGTGCAAAACGAAACGCACAAATTCATGCTCATTATGACATTTCTGGTTGTTGTTGTAGTATTTTTGCATCAATGGGCAATCCGATACCTAAGAAGAATTTAGTTTCTGTCATTATTCCGGCATTTAATGAAGCGAAAACGATTGGCTCGGTAATTGACGTTGCAAAGAGTCATCCTCTCGTCGGAGAAGTTATAGTCGTGGACGACGGTTCATGGGATGAAACCGCTCGTGTTGCGCAACTGAAAGGCGTTGAGGTATGCCGGCTGGAAAAAAATAGCGGCAAAGCTCGCGCAATGGAAGAGGGTGTGCGAGCGGCCTCGTATAGGGTCATTCAGTTTTTTGACGCGGATCTGATTGGCTTAACCGGGGAAATAATAACCAAAATTGCGACGCCGGTGCTTCGGGGTGATACCGACATGTCTGTCGGTATTTGCGGCCGTCGGACAGAATTTACGAATAAATATTTATTACCCTATGTTCTAAAACTTGGCGGACAAAGAGCGCTGACTAAGGAGCTTTGGTATTCGGTTCCAGAAAAAAATAAGCATAATTTTGAAATAGAAATGGCGCTCAATTATTTTTGCGACAAAAACGGTTTTCGGCGCAGTTTTACTATTTTTCCCGCACTTGGCCAGGTGAGGAAAGAGTCAAAGCGCGGATTTTTTTGGGGGATGTATCACAGAGTGTTTATGTACCGAGACCTTATTCTGGTTACCGCCAGACTCTATATATTTGATGCCACGCATACTTTTTTCAGACTTGCAAAAAAAAGGATGTTGAAAAAGATGTTGGCGCGTAAATATTCTAATAAATAAATGTCTGATACTCCGCTCATTATTGCCGTGATTCACGGAACGTCACGCGAGCTGAATCGTTCAATTCATGCGGCGAGGTTTGTAATGGCCGAACTTAAAAAGCACGGCGTCGGCGTTAAATTTGTAGAGCCGGCGGATTACATTATTGGTCGCACGGAAGACAATCCTGAAAAAGATCCTCGGCTCTTGTTATGGCAAAAAATTGCGGCCTCTGCCGACGCATTTGTCATTGTGACCCCGGAATACAATCGTGGATATCCCGGAGAATTAAAAATGCTTCTTGATGCGCTGTATGACGAGTATGAGAAAAAGCCGGTAGGCC
>Ga0209542_10010782_pt1 | contig 16385 bp, 19 predicted proteins | sample RifCSPhighO2_01_FD_184028 | JGI IMG/M metagenome (GOLD analysis project Ga0209542, IMG submission 184028) | Soil microbial communities from Rifle, Colorado - Rifle CSP2_plank highO2_0.1 (SPAdes) (version 2) | ecosystem: Environmental > Terrestrial > Deep subsurface > Rock core/Sediment ...
TTGTGGCCGATATGGGGGCTTTCAGTCTGGTTAAGTTTAAAAAAGATTTTCCCAGCCAATTCATCAATGTCGGCATCGCTGAACAAAATATGGTTAGCGTGGCCGCGGGCTTGGCTTTGGCTGGCCGAAAAGTTTTTATCTATACCATTATTCCGTTTATAACCCAGCGTTGTTATGAGCAGGTGAAAATTGATTTATGCAGTATGAACTTGCCCGTTACCATTCTCGGGGTCGGGCCCGGCCTGACTTACGGCAACGACGGCCCGACTCACCACGGCACCCAGGATATCGCCATTATGCGCGCGCTTCCCGAAATCACCATCTTAAATCCATCTGACGCCATTATGGCCGCGGCTTCCATCAACATCGGTTATAAAAATTCCGGCCCGACCTACATCCGAATTGATAAAGGAAAAATTCCGGAAATTTACAATCAAGACAGCGATTTTCAAGACGGTTTGGCGGAGCTTGAGGACGGCAGTGATTTAACCATAATCGCTACCGGGATTATGACGCATCAGGCCTTAAAAGCGGCCCAAGAGCTTAATAATCGCGGGCTATCAACCGGTGTGGTTGATTTGTACAGAATCAAGCCGTTAAACAAAGAAAAGCTTTTAAAGATTATTGATAATTCCAAGCGTCTGGTAACTTTGGAAGAAAACAGCATTGTCGGCGGCATCGGCAGCGCCATCAGCGAATTTTTAACTGACAATGGGAAAATCATTCCGTTAAAACGCATCGCTCTTCCCGACACGCATTGTTTTGAATCGGGCGACAGAAACAGCTTGCTCGCGTTTTATAATCTGAACATTGATGGTATTATAAAAACTATCTTGAACTAATATGGATTTAAAAATTAAGGGGAAATACGCGTTGGTGACCGGCGGAACTCACGGCATCGGGCGAGCCATCGCCTTGGCGTTGGCTGACGAGGGGTGCAATGTCGCTGTTTGCTCGCGCGACAAAGAGCGGGTGGAAAAGACGGTTTTGGAATTAAAAGCCAAAGGAGTGGACTGTCTCGGAATCCAAGCCGACGCGATGATTGAAGCCGACATCAAAAGAACAATGCAGAGCGTTATTGATAAATGGGGGACGATTCACATTTTAATAAATAATGTCGGCGGCGGCGGCAGGTGGGGCAGTGAAATAATTGAAGAAACCAAAGAAGAAGTTTGGCTGGAAGTTTATAATAAAAATGTCTTGGCCGCGATTCGGTTTACGACGCTGGCTATTCCTTTTATGCGCCGGCAAAAATGGGGCCGGGTGGTGACCGTCACTTCAATATTCGGCCGGGAAGGCGGCGGCCGGCCGTGGTTCGCGATGGCCAAAACGGCGCAAACCGCCATGATGAAAGCGCTGGCCAAAAAAGATTATTTGGTCAAAGACGGAATCACTTTCAACAGCGTCGCGCCCGGCGCCATTATGATACCGGATACCGGCTGGGAAAAAATGCTTAAGGAAAATCCCAAAGAATTGGAAAATTTTATTAAAAATGAACTGCCTCTTGGCCGGTTGGGTACGCCCGAGGAAATAGCCAATGTCGTGGCTTTTATTTGTTCGGAGCAAGCGGGCCTGCTCAACGGCGCGTCTATCCCGATAGACGGCGGCCAAGGTGGCAGTCTTCTTTAAAACCCTGAATTACGAAACTTTGATTTTATGAATAACAGGCAAAAAGATTTTTCTGAAACCCAAACGGAAGCGTGGCCCCGTCAATGGCGGAGCGTGAGCGGGTTGAAGAAAATATTTTTGCCTGTTATTAGCAGTTTGGTTTTTAATTAAAAGTCTAAAAACAATTATTAATTTTTAAAATTATTTATTTATGAAAGTAACGCTTATTATTTTTACCTGGAACGAAATAGACGGAATGAGGGCGATTATGCCGCAGATTAAAAAAGAATGGTATGACGAGCTGATTATCGTTGATGGCGGTTCAACGGACGGGACGATTGAATACGCCCAAGAAAACGGATATCCGATATTCGTCCAAAAAGAAAGAGGCGCCGGCGCCGCTTTCAGGGAATCAATCGCGAAGGCGACTGGCGATATCGTCGTTATCTTCAGTCCCGATGGCAATTCCGTGCCTGAAAAAATACCGGAATTGGTGGCCAAATTGAAAGAAGGCAACGACATTGTTATCGCTTCCAGATATTTAGGCGGAGCTAAAAGTTACGACGATGATATCGTGACCACTTTCGGAAATTGGTTTTTCACCCGTTTGATGAATTTAATGTTTGGTTCAAAAATCACCGATGTTTTCGTGATGTTCCGCGCTTATAGAAAAGAAGCGTTGGATAAATTAAATATCAATACTAATGATTGTTCCTGGGGCAGTTTGATATTGATACGGGCCACTAAGAAAAAACTGAAAATCGCGGAAATCCCTGGCGATGAACCGGCGCGAATAGGCGGAGTGCGAAAAATGAGCCCTCTGGGAAATGGGTCCCGCGAATTACGGGCGTTTTTAAAAGAATTCTTTGCCAGGTAGTGAAAACTCGATTTGGCCGCCAAAGGCGGCCATGTTTAGGAGAAATAGCCATCCTTAGATAAGGATATTATTACTAAATACCAAATGGTCGTTTTACTAAAACAATTATCGAGTTTCTACTACTTGGTTTGCCAGAAATAAATTTTAAATTAAATGAAAATGAAAAAGAAAGTTTTAATCTGCGGCGCTACCGGCTTTATCGGCCGGAATATCGTTGAATCTTTGGCGCAAAAAGACGAGTTTGAAGTTTATGGAACTTATTGGAAGTCCGCGCCGTTTGATAATCCGAAAATTAAAATGATTCGGGCTGATTTAACCGACAAAGAAGACGTGGATAAGGTTGTCAACGGAATGGATTTGATAATTCAGGCGGCCGCCACCACTTCCGGCGTTAAAGATATTACTACTCGGCCGTATATTCACGTCACCGATAACGCCGTGATGAATTCCCTGATTTTCCGCTCGGCTTACGAGCATAAAGTGGGCCAGGTGGTTTTTTTCAGCTGTTCCGTGATGTATCAGCCGGGCGACACTCCGGTTAAAGAAACGGATTTTGACGCCAATAAAGAAATTTTCAAAAGTTATTTCGGCGTGGGCTGGACCAAGGTTTACATTGAAAAGATGTGCGAATTTTATTCAAGAATAGGAAATACCAAATACACTGTTATCAGGCATTCAAATATCTATGGGCCTTACGATAAATACGATTTGGAAAAATCTCATGTTTTCGGAGCGACCGTGACCAAGGTTATGACTAGCCAAGACGGGAAGATTGTGGTTTGGGGCAGTGGGGAAGAAGAAAGGGATTTGTTGTATGTTTCCGATTTGGTGGATTTTGTTGAATTGGCGATTGATAAGCAGGAAAATAAATTTGAAATTTGTAATGCGGGTTACGGCAGCTCCATATCAGTAGCCGATTTAGTGAAAAAAATTATCAGTCATTCCGGTAGAGAAATCAAAATAGAATATGATTTAACCAAGCCGACCATCAAAACCAAGCTTTGTCTAGATACGACCAAAGCCAAAAATCTTTTGGGCTGGGCTCCGAAAGTTTCTTTAGACGAGGGGATAGAAAAAACCATAGATTGGCACAAGAACAACATTAAGATTTAACTTATGCATGGCATTTTCACTAATTTAATCGGTTATACGGCGGCGGTTGTCGGAACGTTGATAATGCTGCCGCAAGTCATCAAATCATTCCGAACCAAGAGGACAGGGGATTTATCCATGCTGACGCTCATTATTTATATTATTAACTGTTCTCTTTGGACGGTTTACGGGTTATTGCTTTCCGCGGCGCCGATAGTTTTTTCAAACGTCGTCGGTTTGGCTATTGTTGTTACGCAGCTGGTTTTAAAACTTAAATATGACAGTTAGTCCATAAGAGGACGAATTTGTAAGCGGGGCAGTAACATCAAGCCCCGTTTTTTATTTTTGAAAGTATTTTGGCAGCTTGACAGCTTAATATGAATGTGCTAAAGTTAGCATAGTTTTTTGACAATTATTTAATAACAAAATAAAGAAAGGAAGGTGCGAATGGATAAGAAAAGAAAAGTTAAAAGCCTTTGGGATCTTGAAGACGACGATGTAGTAATATTTCCTAATGATAAAGCAAGGTATGTAGTTGGTGTCTCAGATATACCCGGAAAGATTATCATGCATCCTTTTGGGGATTGGTATGAGAAGGGGAAACGGCACGTTCACTTTAAGGAACTTCGTAAGAAAAAGAAGCAGCCAACAGAAAAGAGTTATAATGCCGATAAAAAAATCTCTTGTTTCCTTGTTGGACATATGAACGGGTTTGCACCGCTTAAATAAGCAAATAGTGTTGTATTAAGGCGTTATTTATTAGTTAATAAATAACGCCTTTTTCTTTTAAAGCCGCACCCAATGAGTTTATCAGTTATAAAATTATTAGTTTTGAATAATACAATAAAGATGAGCTAAAAAACTCTACTTTTTTATAATTTAAAGTGTTATAATTATTTAATGAAATTAATCTCTCTTAATATCTGGAAAGGAAAATTGCAGGAACAATTATTCCGGTTTTTGAAGCGCGAAGCCGATTCAACGGATATATTTTGTTTTCAGGAAGTGATTAATGTCATCGGGACGTCTTCCGAAATGCCGGACTTATTTTCAGATATCGCGAAACTTCTTCCCGGTTTTCAGGGATTTTTTGAAGTTGCCCAAGATGAAAACAACGGCATCGCGGAAGGACTGGCTATGTTTATTAAAAGAACAGAAAAGATTGACGAAGAAGGAGATTTTTTCGCGTATCGGACAAGAAATGCCATGACTGATAACGATGGGCGAACCTTAGGTAAAAATCTCCAATTTGTGCAATTCCCGAAATCAGGGAAAGAATATACTATTATTAATTTCCACGGTTTGTGGACGGGGGAAGGAAGGGATGACACCGAAGAAAGAATTAGTCAATCTCAAAAACTCAAGGAATTTCTAAACGTGATAAGTGGCGCTAAAATCATCTGTGGGGATTTTAATTTATCGTTGAATACAAAAAGCATGGCGATTATTGACGAAAATATGAAAAATCTTATCAGGGAATACGGTATTACCTCAACGCGCAATCGTTTCTTTCCATACCCCGATAAATTTGCCGATTATATTATTATTAGCAAAGACGTGGAGGTAAACGATTTCCGCGTTCTTCAGGATGAAGTTTCAGACCACCTGGCTCTTCTCCTTGATTTTGATTAGCCATCGCGTAAATAAAACTAAATATCCTTTGTTTTTAAACTTGACAGATAAATCTAAAAGAGTTAGAATTAAAATAGTTTTTTGACAATTATTAATACAAGAAAAGAAAGGAGAAAGACATGGAAAATATGGAAGAACAAGGAAGCGAGTTGTTGAAGTTTGCGGTAGAAGTGGCCAATGAAGCCGGCAAGAATATAATGCAATATCACGGGCCGCAGCTTGAAAGGGATTATACGGACAAAACTCATTTCAAGACGCTCGTTGATGACAAAAATGACAAGCTTGCTCGGTCAGAAATTGCGAAGCGGTTTCCCGCTCATAATATTTTATCCGAAGAAAGCGCGCCGCGTAAAGGCGATTCGGATTTAACCTGGGTGGTAGATGGCATTGATGGAACCATTAATTTTTCAACCGGCTATAACGACCATTTTAGTTTTGCTATCGGTCTTTGCCTCGGCAAAACGCCGATTATGGGGGTGATTAACGCTCCCAAAAGAGGCGAGCTTTACGCGGCTGAAGTCGGCAAGGGCGCTTTTTGCAACGGCAAAAAAATTCAGGTTTCAAACCTTACCGAGATTAATAAGGTTTTGATGGGCTGCGACGCGGGCAAGTTTAACCGGACGGCTAATTTGCCGTATTTGGAAAAATTACACAGTCCGAATGGTGTCAGCTGCGCTTGCATTAATTTTTGCGCTTCGGTTCCGCTTTGCCTTGTGGCTAGCGGCGTTATCCACGCCTATCTGGCTACCAGTTTAAACCCGGAAGATATGGCCGCGGCAGTGATTATTATCCGCGAAGCGGGCGGAAAAGTCACAAATCTGAAAGGAACGGAATGGCAGTTGGGAGATGAATCAATTCTGACCGCCAATCCCGAATTGCACCAAAAACTGTGTGATTTTCTGCTAATCTAAAACTTACTGAAAATAAAAGAAAGGGGGTAGAAGAATGATGAAAGCGCCGAAGTTGCTTAGCGAAGAGGTTGTTTTAAGTAAGTTTGGGAAGGAAGTCGTGTCTAGAAAATACCAAATCAATGGCAAAGCGGAAGAATTTATCTGCTGGGGTGGAGCCAAAAAAAATAAGAAGATAAGCCCCACGATGATCTTCGCAATTACCGTTGACCAGGAGGTGATAGCTGTAAAGCAGTTTAGGTACGGGGCCAATCAATTCCTTATTGAGATTCCGGGGGGTTGCCCTAAAGCTGACGAATCTTCAAAAGAGGTGGCCCAGCAAGAGCTTCTGGAAGAGACGGGTTATCAGGCCGAAAATCTGATCGAGATTCTTTGGGATTTCCCTTTTGAACCGGCTGCTTGCTTCACGTCTTACAATGTAGTGATTGCTTTAAGATGTAAGAAAGTGGCCGAGCCGAAACTTGATCCCACGGAACTTCTAGAACCGCTTGTGATTTCTTTACCCAAATGGTTCGAGATGATTAGGCAGGGCGAGATAAAAGATACAAAAACTCTTGCCCTGACTCTTATTGCCTTGTCGTTTAATCATCTCAAGATCCCTCTTTATTTGTGAGGTTTTTCTCAAAAAGAGCATTCTTAAAAAGAATGCTCTTTTTATTTTATTGACTTTCAGCCGTTAATTATGGTTAATTTATGTATTGACATGATAATTATCAGAACACCTTTCAGAATTTCGTTTTTCGGCGGCGGCACCGATTATCCGGTTTACTATGACAACCACGGCGGAGGAGTGGTGCTTTCCACTTCAATCAATAAATATTGCTATATTACCTGTCGGTATTTGCCGCCCTTTTTTGAACATAAATATCGGATTGTCTGGACCAAAGCGGAATCGGTCAAAGAAATAGAAGAAATCCAGCATCCGGCGGTCCGGGCGGGCTTGAAATTTTTTAATATTCAGGATGGCGTGGAAATTCATCACGACGGCGATTTGCCGGCCCGGACCGGTCTCGGTTCAAGCTCTTCTTTCACCGTCGGCTTGGTTCATGCTTTGCACGCCCTTAAAGGAGAAATGATAAATAAAAGACAGCTGGCTTTGGAGGCGATTCACCTGGAACAGGAAGTGATGAAAGAAAATGTCGGTTGTCAGGATCAGGTGGTGGCGGCTTTCGGCGGATTCAATAAAATTGAATTCGGCGGACCTCACAAAATAACGGTTTGCCCGATGCCTATGTCTTCGGAAAGGCAGGATTTATTTCAAAAACACTTAATGCTTTTTTTCACGGGGTTTTCCCGGACCGCTTCGGAAATCGCGGCCGAACAAATAAAAAACACTCCTCAAAAAACTTCGGAATTGAAAGCCCTGCATGGTATGGTTGAAGAAGCGATAAAGATATTGAATGGAAACGGCCCGCTTGACGATTTCGGAAAACTTTTGGACGAAAGTTGGAAAATTAAAAAAAGTTTAAGTTCGCAAATTTCCAATTCTCGCATTGACGAAATTTACGCGGCGGCTAAAAGCGCCGGCGCTTTGGGCGGGAAATTACTGGGAGCCGGCGGCGGCGGTTTTATTCTTTTTTTCGTCAAACCGGAATTTCAGCCGCAATTGAGGGAAAAGTTAAAAAACTTGCTTTACGTTCCCATTAAATTTGAGAATTTAGGCAGTCAGATGATTTATTACGGACCGGAAAGAAATTTCTAAAAATATTTAGGCATAAATAAAAAAGCGGTATGTCTTAACAACATACCGCTTTTGTTTTTAACAGCTTATATTTTGGTTAATAAGAAAGGATTATTTTAACGGCTTCCCCTAAATCTTTGGCGACATAATCTGATTTTACATCTAATTCCGTGTTTCCGCCTTGGCCCGCGTTGCCCGTTTGAACCAGAATCGTTTTACAGCCGGCCGCCGCGCCCGCTTTAATATCGCTTCGGCTGTCGCCGATAATAAAAGATTTTGAAAAATCAATATTATATTTTTCATTAGCCTTTGCCAGTAATCCCGGCTTTGGTTTTCGGCAGTCGCACTCTGTTTTGTATTCGCCTTTGCCCGCGGTTGGATGATGGGGACAATAGAAAACATCGTCAATCCTGATGCCGTCTTCCCTTAAACGTTCAAGATAGTATTTTTCAAATTTTTTGTATTCTTCTTCGGCGCAGACGCCTCTCGCTATGGCTGGCTGGTTGGTGACGATAATTAAAAGATAATCGGTTTTTGAAAGCTGTTTTAATCCGTCAAGGGCGCTTTGGCTGAATTTCAGGTCTTTTTCTTCGCAAAGAAATTCCACGGATTCGTTGATCACGCCGTCCCGGTCCAAAAATACCGCTTTGGTTTTTGCCGATTCGCTTAAAAGATAAGATTCAACTTTTTTTAGTCTTTCTATCGTTCCCATGTCCTTGAGGTAATCATTGCTGACATAGCCGTAAATAAATTCGCCCGCTTTGAGAAGCTTGGGATAAAGATAAGTTTCAAAAGTGAAATTTTCTTTGTCTGCGTATTTAAGGACTCGCGGTTCAATTATCGCTAAACCCGCGTTCGTCAAATTTCCGGCATCGGTGTGGTCGTCGTGCTTGCTGATGAATTTTATAACGCGGTTGTTTTCGTCTATTTTCAAAACATCCGAATCGCGGGCGTGGTCCGATTCGTGTAAAAAGACGGTCATTATGGCTCCCGCTTTGACCGCTTTATTATGGACTTCCGTCATTTTTTTAAGGTCAACGCGGCAAATTGAGTCGCCGTTTATCAAAGCAAAAGGGCCGTCTATGTGTTTCTCGGCGTATTTTATCGGCCCTCCCGAACCCAGGGGTTTTGGTTCGTTGGAATGAACGATTTTGACGCCGAACTTTTCGCCGTTTTTAAAATAATCTTCAATCATGTGATGAAGATGGCCGTTTAAAAAAACAAATTCATTCGCTCCATTTTGTTTGCCCCAGTCAACCAAATGGGCGAGAACGGGTTTCCCATTGATAGGAATCATCGGTTTTGGGATACTGTAAGTGAGCGGATGCAATCTCGTTCCTTTCCCGCCCGTGTTAATGAAAATTTTCATCCCGTTAGAGAAAGGAAGCGCTTTAGGCGATTCCTCAAATATCTTTTGCCCATACCCGACTTCAAATATCTTTCTCTAGCAAAGGCATCATTTTTATTAAGACAGGTCTCATAATAAATCAGGGCAAAAGGACCGCGACCTTTAGTAGAAGATGCCATTCCTTCATTATGTTCTCTAAAGCGCTTCCGTAAATCGGAAGCACAGCCAGTATACCAATGACTGTCTTTTTTGCTTTGTATGAGGTATGTATGCCAAATTTTGTTTTCTCTAACGGGATTCATTTTTTTGATTTAAATTATTATGGCTTATATCTTAACCATGGTCAATCATTGTTTTAATTTTTCAAAAGCATAGGAATTGATATATTGCTATAATTGACATTATGATTAAAAAACTTATCTTTCTGATTTCAGCGGTTTTTGTTTTATCAATTTTTGTTTTGCCGGGCGGTTTGGCCGCGGCGGCGAATTATTATATTTCTCCCAATGGAAATGATACAACAGGAACAGGAACATCGGAAAATCCATGGGCGACTTTTGAAAAAGCTTTTAAGCCGGGAAATGGTGGACTGCAAGGAGGAGATACTTTGATAATTAAGGACGGAATTTACACTCAAGCCGTAGGATATTATAACGAAAACGCAAAGTGGAATATGTATTCTCCGCCCAGCGGTTCTCCTGACGTATATACCATAATTAAAGCTGAAAATGACGGGAAAGCCATTCTTCGGGATACCTATATTTGGCTTGGGGGCGCGCTATCTGGAACAATAGCTGGTGGTTCTTCATATATTCAAATAGAAGGGCTTAAACTACTCAGAAGTCGCATTAACATGAATAATTCTCATCATATTAAGATTTTACGGATAGGACTTAAAAACCCTAGCCTAATAAATACACGATACGGTGGAGGCATTAATATAAGCTGTGGCAGCCATCATAATCTCTTGGAAGATGTTTGGGTTGTTGGAACTTTCCGCTATGGCATTAGCGTTTTTGAATCGTATAACAACATTTTGCGTCGGGTAGTCGCTCGATTTGACGGGAATTCGGAGCGAGAACCTAAAGCAGGGCTTAACTTTTATGGAGAAACGCCAAACGGCACGGGTTGCCAAGGTTCTTTTATCACCGGATCTCATGACAATATATGTCAGAATTGCGCGATGCTTGATTATAACGCGGCTGGAATTTCATCCGGCAGCGGGCTTGCTGGTGGAAGTAATACGCCGCACGGCGCTAAAAACATAAAATACTATGGGAGTATAGCTTTAAATATTCCTGCAACTGGTTTTGGATTGCACGAAAGTTCGCTGGGCTACGGAAATGATATAATAAATAGCGTTGCCTGGGCTGTATCAGGTTGTGGGGCCACTTTTAGAGACGGCGATCCAACCAAAACCATTCTTTTCAATCAATTTACCGCGGGCAATACTGGCAATGGCGGTATCTGTGAATTTGGGAGTACGCTCATAGACCTTATTGCTACTGCCAAGAATAGCATTTTTTATAACAATGGAAAGCTGAACAACGGTATTGATATTAATGATTACAATTGGTATTATCCTGCTTCACTGACACAAGGAACTAATACTTTAACCACTAATCCCGGTATTCAATATATAACTCGTACTCCTGATTCAGGCACCGGAGAAGACGGAGTCAAAAGGGGGGCTACAATTGAGAAGCGTTATGGAGTTGATGGTACGCTTTGGGATGAATCGGGCTATGACCAGCTTACTAATAATTCTCTTTGGCCTTGGCCAAATGAGCAAAGAATTCATGACGACGCAGCCGAGGCAGACGGTTTTTCTTATCCGAACACAGACTGGGCGGGCGGACCATATACGATTGTTAATAATCCCCAGCGAGGTTTTGCTACGGTCGGTCAAACACTCACGCGCTACGTCTGGGAATATCTCGGCAATCCCTGCCCCGCGGATATTTGCAATTACGCCCAAACATTTAGCCCCGCCGACACCAACCAGAATGGAAAGATAGAAATGCGTGAGTTGATCGCTTTTGTCGGCAAATGGAAATCTACCCAAGCAACCGTAGACGATGTTTTGACCGCTTTGGATAGGTGGTTGAGGGGGGAGTAAGAATAGAAATTTATTGAGATTATTTGACTTCCGATTTTTGGGGAAATATAATTTAAATATTATGGTTACCGTTACTATTCCGAAAGAAAAAATACAAAGACAAAAAGGAGTGGTTATTTTGCCATTAAAAGAATATCAGAAACTCTGCAAAAGGGCAGCGCTAACTTATTATTTAAAAGACAAAAAGGCGGAGGAGTTAGATAAATTGGTAAAAAAAGGATTAAAAGAATATCGTCAAGGAAAATGTAAAACTTTAAAATCTTTAGCCGATTTAGATTAGGGTTAAATTGATTTATGAAGATAAAAATAACTCCTCTTTTTGAGAAACATTACAAAAAACTTTCAAAAGACATAAAAGAACGAGCCAAAGAGAAAGAAAAACTCTTTAGAGAAAATCCTTTCCATCCGCTTCTGAATACTCATAAACTTTCCGGGAAAGAAAAAGAATCTTGGGTTTTTTGGATAACTTATTCTTATCGCATAAAATTTATTTTTCTCAATAATGACGAAGCGCTTTTTTTAGATGTAGGCACTCACGGTATTTACAAATAATTTTAACAAAATGACCAAAAAACTTATCTTTTTGATTTCAGCGGTTTTCGTTTTGTCAATTTTTGTTTTGCCGGGCGGTTTGGCCGCGGCGGCGAATTATTATGTGTGCGACAGCGCGAATACTTGCGGTTCCGGCTGGGTTGCCGGAAATGACGCCAATTCTTGCGCTTCAAAGTTATTGCCTTGCAAGACAATATATAACGGAATCAAGAAGATGTCCGGAGGCGACACTTTGATTATAGGAGATGGAGTTTATACAGATTCAACTCCTAGTTTTTTGGCTTGCGATAATCAAATCAGACCCCCGAGTGGAAGCGTCGGAAATTATACTCTAATAAAAGCAGAGCATGATTGGCAAGCGATTATTGATTGGTCGGGTTGCGGTTCTGAGGCAGAAGGGGATGTTCCTGTTAGGATATATGAGTATGGTCAGACAAAGCAGTATATTCAAATTGAAGGATTAAAATTTATTAATACAACAGTTGCTGTTTATACTCGGTCTGCTAATCATATAAAATTAAAAAAACTCGCGGTAATTTCTTCTCCTTCGAGCGGAATAGATAATAGTGGTTATGGCGAACCTTTCACAATAGCAAGGGACAGCCATTATATCCTCTTGGAAGATAGCTGGGCTTCTGGAAGTATTCGTTATGGAGTTTTAGTTATAGGTGATAGAGGAAATTCTTACGGGATAAATACCACTCATATAATTATAAGAAGAGTAGTTATTCGTATGGATTATAAATATCCTGGTCAGCCTAAGGCTTGTTTCGCAGCATATGGAGGAGAGGATGTTGGGTTTGGAACAGTTGACAATATTATTTTTCAAAATGATATTTGTATAGATTGGAATCCGGAAAGTGGTATGACTGATATTTATGGAGGTTTTTATAATCCTAAATGGACTAAAAAGGTAACTTATCAAGGTAGCATCGCTTTAAATCTCAAACCGGGCGGTTCTGGTGTTACGGGTTTTTATCCTCTTGATAATTATTTTTTGAATGAAGGACCTTCGTTGTTGACTAATTCTATAGCCTGGGATGTAAATGGCGCGGGTGTTTATTGGGATAGGGGCGGGATTTCTGGGATTAGGCCTGTAGTTGCTACTGCCGATCAAAGTACTCTAGGAAATCTAAATTCCCCGCTTTCTTATGTTAATGACGGATATTCCGCAACCTCCGCTGGCTGGATTGTTTCAAACTTATCTAACTCTATTGTGGGCCCAGCAAATATCACGCGCCAATCTTTCGTAGACGTTGAAAAATATAATAATTATAATCCATTAAGCTTAACGCCTACAGGGGCAACTAATTCGATTTCTTCAAATAATTGTCTTCGTTACCTCCCAAGAATTGAATCAGGCTCAAGTTGCAAGGGCGCTGGAGAAAACGGAAAAGATATTGGCGCAAATATCTTATATAAATACGGTGAAGATGGAACACTTTGGGGAGAACCCGGTTATGATATTTTAACAACAAATAAATTATGGCCATGGCCTAATGAAAATGCTATTAAAAGTGATTTCAGTACTCCCAATTCTCCAAAAGGAACTCTTACTATGCCACAAATAAATGATACCATCCGCGGTTTCGCCGCCGACGGCAACGGCCTCTACGGCGGCCCCATCACCCTGACTTCCTACATCTGGGAATATCTCGGCAATCCCTGCCCCGCGGATATTTGCAATTACACTCAAACATTTAGCCCCGCCGACACCAACCAGAATGGCAAGGTGGAAATGAAAGAATTGATGGATTTCATCGGGAAATGGAAATCCGGACAAGTAAGTTTGACTGATGTCTTGGAGATTTTGGGAAGATGGATGAGCAGCTTGTAGCTTAAAACTTACAACTTATAACTTTTAGATTGATTTTTGATTTTGAGGAGATATAATTATAGTTAACATGGCTACTATTACTATTTCTAAAAAGGAATATCGGGAATTGATTGAAAAAAAACTCCGCTATGAATATCTCCATCAGATAATGGAGGAGGATATTTTTTCTTCTCCTCCAACGAAAAATATTCAGGAGGTTGTCAGGGGTTTTAAGGCGACCAAAAAATACAATCGACGATTCGTCAATAGCTTGGAAAAGGGGCTTAAAAGGTCAGCCTGTTTTAAAATTTAAGAAATGAAAATTTTATCTCTTCGCCCGGAGATTAGAGAATATCTTGAAAAAAGAAAATTAGAGAAAAAATTTGAAAAACAAAAGAAAATCTTTGAGAAAAACCCATTCCACCCGAGCTTAGAAACGGAATTGCTTGAACCTAAAAAGATGCGGATTTGGAGTTTTAGAATTGACCGAAAATATCGAGCAATTTTCATTTTCAGAGAAAAAGACATTATTGAAGTCATTGATGTTAATAATCACTATCAATAGTTTTTCTATAGATATTTGAATTTTTATTTATATGATTTCCCCAAAACTCATCTTTCTGATTGCCGTGGGAATATTTGGTTATGCTCTGTCTATTTCAGCAGCCACTTACTATATTTCGCCAACAGGAAGCGATACGGCGGGAACAGGCAGCTTAGACAATCCTTGGAAAACAACAACAAAAATATTTACAATGGGTGGCGGCAATACATATATATTTAGGGATGGCTTATATGATTATAATGGCGGTAATATAATTAATCCTCCAAGCGGAACCGCGGAACAATATACTATAATACAGGCAGAAAATGACGGCAAGGCAATAATCGACGGTCAAAAATCAAGAAACACAATATCTATAAGTGGAAATTCTAGTTATCAACCGCAGTATATTAGAATAATAGGATTTCATGCTAAAAACTCAAGTAATTCCGCGATAGGTGTAAGCGGGTATAGCGATTCATCAAGGGCAAACCATATAGAAATTAAAAGAGTGAGCGGAAAGGATAGCGGCGATGCAAGTGGAAGTGTCGCGGGATTTGGTCTTTACACCGAGGATAATTTAATGGAAGACAGTTGGTTTTGGGGTAAGGCGAGAGCAATGGTAACGAACTACGGACATTATCCAGAGCCCCCGCCACATACTTATAGGAATACTTTTAGGAGGGTAGTCGCAAGATTTGACGATACCGAAGCAACTACGCAAGGACAGTATGTTTTTACCAATTACGGAGCAGACGATTCTATTTATGAAAACTGCATTTCCCTAGACCACAATAATGCGAATGATCCTTATGGAGCTTTTAGAAACAGAGCTGGGGCGAGTAATAATAAATTTTTAGGGTGCATGGCAATTAATGTAGGCAATTTTTATCCTTTTGACATAGGAGATTCAACCATTAACATTACTGATTGCGTTGCGATAAATTCTTCGCAGCAGAATTACGTTCGTAGACAATCTCCCAGCATAGTAAATTTCAACAGGTGTACTTTTGTAGGTTCTATTGGAAGCGTATTTTCTGGATATGGGACATTGACGGTGAATAATTCTTTATTCAAGGATTCTGGCAGCGCTGTATGCGCTTCAAATTGTCACTGGGATAATTCCGGGTCCACTTCCGGGACTAATTCAAGTAGCGGAGATTCTGGATTATTGTATCTTCCTCGTATAGAAAATGGCTCTGCTGTTGATGGAACTGGAGAGAATGGAGTGGATAGAGGAGCAAATATTGTAAAGAGATATGTTGATGGAGTACTGACTTCGGATAATTTGTGGCCATGGCCAAACGAGGAAAGGATAAAAACCGAGATGTGCTTTGAAACAAACCGTGGTTTTTGCGCCGACGGCAACGGTCTTTACGGCGGCCCCATCACCCTGACTTCCTACATCTGGGAATATCTCGGCAATCCCTGCCCCGCGGATATTTGCAATTACACTCAAACATTTAGCCCCGCCGACACCAACCAGAATGGCAAGGTGGAAATGAAAGAATTTGTTTCTTTCGTGGGGTCGTGGAAATCCGGACAGGCCGCCTTGAGCGACGTCTTGACCGCGTTGGACAGGTGGTTGAGGGGAGAATAGTTGGAATCACCAATCGTTTATTATGCTATGATATAAAAATATGGAAATTAACGAGAAAAACTTGGAAAAGGTGCTTAAAAAACAACGCGAGGAATATCAGCGTTATTTAGGCGCTTTGACCGATGGTTTTGAATCCCAAGTGAAGTTGATTGCCGAATCAATGATTGGAATTCAGGGACAACTCGTTTCAATCAAAGAAATGGTTGCCAAGAATACCGAAGACCTTGAGATGATAAAAATGGATATTCATATTGTGAGAAATGACCTCAAAGAAAAGATAGGCAGAGATGAATTAAACGTCCTTGAAAAACGCGTCGCGTTTCTTGAGAAAAAACTTCAAAGGACATAAACTTGGAATTTAGAACTTTGATTTTTGATTTCAATTGAGTAAAGTTATCCACTTTTGGGACGGAATTTCGCTTTGGCAATCTGTTATAATGAATATAAACGCTAATCAACTAACTTTACGCGCGTTTTAGTCATTTAATAAATGAAGAAAACACTGCTCGCAGCCAAAATTAGTTTGATTCTGTATTTAGTTTTATTCCCTCAATTAAGCCGGGGGGCGATTGATTTTGATTTCGTAGACGATTATGTCAGCGTGGCAA
>Ga0209542_10010783_pt1 | contig 16385 bp, 16 predicted proteins | sample RifCSPhighO2_01_FD_184028 | JGI IMG/M metagenome (GOLD analysis project Ga0209542, IMG submission 184028) | Soil microbial communities from Rifle, Colorado - Rifle CSP2_plank highO2_0.1 (SPAdes) (version 2) | ecosystem: Environmental > Terrestrial > Deep subsurface > Rock core/Sediment ...
ACACTAACTGTACAAATGAGGTATTTGGATAGGTAAGATTAGCAATTGCATAGAGGTTATTTGCATCTGTTATATTTGCTCCAATCTCAATCTGCGAGAGGTTGAATCTTGTTCCGTTCGTTGGTGTCACATTTGTAATCACAGGTGTAATATCCGACAAAGCCGACATGCTCACATTCCCAACTTCTATCGTCACATTGTATAATTGTGGGGAATAATCTCCGTCGTCAGTAATGAAGTTAAACCTGTACTGGAAGTATCTGCTGGCATTTGTTGGCAACAAGGTTTGTTTAGGTGTGTCGTTGATGACGTCTGTGAAGTTTTCGCCGACACATGACGCATCGTCACATGAGCGGACGGTTAAGTTTAATCTGACGGTGCCTCTGAGATAAATATCTTTGATTTCTTGCGCGGATAATGAGCGGTTCCAGATGGCGACTTCGTCGATGGAGCCGTTGAAGAAACTTGGTATATTCTCGTTGGTCCAACCTATCTTAACTGGGACATTTGTTGCACTTGGACTAAACGTTGCGAATCTTTCTGTAGTTTCCAAAAGTCCATCTATATATATTGAAAGATCACTATTATTGAATGTTGCAACAACATTATGGAAAACTCCTTTTGTCATGTTTCTGCTTTCGATAGTACGATAAGTCCCAGCTCCATCTATTATTGAATAATGAATAGAATAATCAGTACCTTGGGTTGACCTATATCCTAAAAAATAATTTCTACCTAGATTATCACTTTCTTGTTTTACAATTATACCGTGAAATTGAGTTTGAGCGTTAGAGCCGGATACATTTGGTTTAATCCATGCGTGGAGCGTATGTGCTGTCAAATTTAGAGAAGCTGAATAAGGCACTTGGATGAAATCGTTAATACCATCAAATAAGTAAGCCCCATTAAATTTACCAACTGCTGTAAAAGAAGCATTTGAAGGTGTATTCAGAATAGTTCCGTTGTTATTATTTTTACTCCAGTCAAATATATAACTATCATTTTCAAATCCACTCTCGTTATTGAGGTGGAACAATAGTACATTCCCAATCATATCTGTTCCACGTATGAAATTACCTGTTTCACTTATTTGACTATCTGGTAATTGACACCCATAACATGTTTCGGTGTACCATGTAATGTTAGTCCAGTTCGCACCGACTCCAGCGTCAAAAATTTGTGATTCGTATTGTCCTATGTCAATATACTGACCTTTTTGTCGTTTGTATATCTTAATTATCTCGTCACTCGATAAATAGCGGTTCCAAACTGATACTTCATCAATGATTCCATTCCAGTTATTTTGGCCATTAGGCGTTGCTCCAATTGTTAATCCAGATCCAGTACTAAAATCAGTAGTTGAGGTGTTGATATCAATAATCCCGTTAACATATGTCTTTATTCCAGATGACTGATTGTCATATACAACCGCTATGTGATACCATTGGTTCTGTGTTAATATAATTTTTCCTGTTAAGTCGTGATCATACCCCCAAACTGATAACCTATTCGAGTTTGCTGTTAAAAATGCTAATGCAAATAATTGATTAGTTGTGAAGCCGCCTAAACTAACTACAGCTCGATCAGAACCAAATCCATACGATTTAATCCACGCGACTATTGTCCTACTTGAGTCTCCTGTAGGCGTAGTTGTTGATGTTTTGTTAATGTAATCATTAGCTCCATCAAACTCAAAGCCGCCGCGTAAATTCCCTGTAATATTTTCTCCGCTTGATCCTCCTAAAAATATTAACGTGCCATTATTCCCGATTCCGCTCCAATCATAAAAGTGAGTCCTGTTTTCATATCCACTCTCATTATTAAAGTGATATAACAACACATTCCCCACCATATCAATCCCTTGGTAAGTATAGTTCGTTTCATTCAGTCGCCTATCCGGCAACTCCTGTAACTTGTCTGACGCATTGAGCTGTAAGAAGGTTGAGAGTGTTGCGTTTAAGTCAGTCCTGTTTCTTAATCCGCCGAAAAATCCAACGAATTGAGGTGTAAAGTTCGATATTTTTGTAAAGTTCAAATCAACAAAAAACTCAGTCGCCACTGATGTATTGTAATCATTGTCTGAATCATTTGCAACTATTCTTAAGATGTAATTTCCAGCAGCAGGCAGCTGGTAAGAAATGTTATGCACGTTTGTGTCAACCTGTCGTGCAAGCACTAACTGCACAAAAGAGCTGTTTGGATACGTCAGGTTTGCAATAACATATGCCTCAGTGTCATTCGTTACATTTGCTGACAAAGTAATTGCCGAAATGTTAAACAACGTCCAATTCGCTGGCGTCACGTTATCTACGGTCGGCGGCACGCCCGCGGCAAAGATTTCAATATCTCCAAATCCACTTACTGTTGTTTCATTCGAGGGTACAGTCTCGTTTGTAGATGTATTTTCCTCGACAGGTTGAATTGCTACATCCTCTTGTGGCGTCGCATTTTGTTCCGTATAATTAAACACCGTAATCGCCAGCAGCGCGTCGCCTTCAACAACAATCTCAAGTCTATCATTCACATCACCAATTGTACACGTATCAACACAAACATTCTCAAACGAACTGGTGAATTGCCTGCTGTTGTACACAAGACGTTCACCAAGCCACATCGTTGCATTTCCTGTTCCACTCACTGAACCTGAAACGCGCAGGAACGTCACGTTCTGTTCTAATTGTACTGTGCTGTTCTGCGACCAGATGCCGCCGGTATCCAAAACAGCAAAACCAGTGATGCCCGAATCGAACACCGCAATCAATCCACCAAAGAGCAGCAGCATCGCGAAGGTAATCACAAGTACATGTGTCCGGCGATGGTGTTGCTTCATGCTTTCACCTTCGCACGCCTGTGCACTGTCCATATTGTCCTGTATGCCCTGTTGAGAAGTGCTGCTATCTGTGGAATCGTGTGGCGGTCCGAAAGATGCAAAACAAGCGCTTCAAACACAGTTAAATGAGATGAGAAAATAGAAAGTGGAACGATAATATCAGAATCGAGAGGCAATGAACCCAAATATTTTTTCTTTGCACGCCGATAGGTGATGCCCACAATTGCAGGCGTACTCTTTGTAATTTTTGCAACGTCTTTGTATTTCAGCTTTTTTTCATCAACCAGAAACACACACGCGCTTTCAAATGCAGTCAGTTCCGTTGAAAACACGGAGACAGGAATGCCTTCTGGTCTTTCTGATAGAAGGGCAGTGAGAAGCAGAGAAACTTTTTCAGAGGGCAGCCTATTGAGAAGAGTAACTATTTCTCGAATCTCTTTTTCACGTGCCACACGATTCACACTATACTTTGTAGGATTATTTTAATATAATATATTCTTATTTAAAGCTTACCATTGTTAAAATCTGATTATTCTGTAAGGTTTTGTTACTACAAAATTAATTATAAATCTTACAAAGTTATTATTTTACCTTACAAAATATACTTTTAAGCCTTAAAAAACACAAAACGGAGTATAGCAACAGTGGGAACATACTCAATTTGAACTATCACAGAATTATTTGAGCTCTATCTCATTCACGGCACGTTCAGGCGTTTTTATCGAATAGAGTCTTTTTCTCGAATCAACCGGATCAAGCCGCATCATCAGCCAACCTGCTCTTTTTAAGCCCGATAAAATAACACTTGTGAGCATAGGATTGTTTTCCTGAAGTGTATATGCTGCATCGTCGTGCGAGAACTCTTCCGTGTGAAAAGCGCGCCACAGAATGACGTAGCGATACATGAGCCATTTTGGAAGCGGATGGGACATTATTTGGAGAAAATTTAGGTGTTTATATGTTTTGCGCTAATAACATTTATTCTTTACATTTTTAATTTGTTATTTAATATTTAATAATGTTAATTGATTATTATATTAGTTATTGGGTTATACTATCAAGCCGAAAACGAGCCATATTGAAAAGGTTTAAATATGAGTTATCATTATAGTGATAACATGGGCATGGATTTAATGAACTCTTATGTAGCGAAGATTTTGATAGCGGCGCGACCCGAAGATTCCATCAACAGCATTGCCAAGCGCATCGATTTATCCTATGGGTGGACCTACAAATGGATTCAGGATATGATTGAAGAGGGAATATTCAAGTGGCAAAAACATAAAATTGCTGTCCAATCCAATCATCATTTTTACAGGCAAACTATAGATTATATCAAACAAGCATTTGCTTCTGAAGTTGGTTTTTACTATTCAGTATTACAATTGTTTGGAATTACGTACTGCTTCGGTAAAACCGATGCTGTCTTCGTATGGACAAAAGGAGGATATAATATAGGTCGCTCAAAAGAGTATTATCCTGTCTTTGTGACAATAAAGACTGCCGACCGATTTTTATTTGAACAATATTGCAAGAAATTGGACTTACAAATCAATGCACAAAGTGGCGTTTTCTACATTGTCGAATTTTTAGATGAGTTTCCCAGAGAATTCTGTGATGGAATTCCTACTGAACCGATAGATGAAACCATTGCTTTCATGAAAAAATATATTTACAACTTTCAGCCTGCGTTGGAAATGATTAGTGAGATGTATGATAAAAAATTGAATATTCAATACAAAGAGGCAGTTTATGATTGACAAGTTTATTCAACGTGAAAATCTTATTTTTGAAGTTATTCAGCGCTTTTTAGACGAAAAACTTGACTTTGTTATTATCGGTGGGTATGCTGTTTCGGCGCATAAGCATCGCTTCTCGGTTGATGCGGATTTAGTGCTTCAAAAAAAAGATGCACATTTGTTTGAGGCGATACTCGTGAAAAATAAATTTGAAAAAACAATTTCGAAAGAGCTTGATAACACGTATTCTACAGTCTTTGTACGATTCGAGAGAAAAACTGAACTGCCAGTGAGTTTTGATCTTCTCCTCGATGGTATGGGGGCGAGACAAACTGGAGCTTCATATGGATTTGAGTTTATTCGTACATACTCATCGGAGCGGAAAATTATTGGAATTCAAAAAGAAGTGATGGCATTGGTGCCCTGCAAGGAACTCCTCATTGCTTTGAAACTCCACGCTGGGCGCTTGACTGATTTGCGGGACATTGTCGCGCTTTGTAAAAATATTGATATAAAACTCGTGAAAGAGCTTGCCATTCGTGGTGATTACGAGATTGTCAAACAACATGTTCATGAATTGTTAAAAGCAATACAGAAACAGGGATTCATTGATAGTTTCAAAGGAGTTTTTATTGAAAAAGAATACGATATTGATTGGGATACAGTGCAAAACTTAAAGTTAATTTTGGACTGATCTGTCTCTACCGCTGTTACGAGAGGAAGAAAAAAAATAAAACGTTACGTGATTTTTTCTCGCATTCCTTCTGCTTCAACGACCATGACTAAGAACAAGACGTTGCAATATTACGTCGACATTATGTTTTCCGAATCTGTGATATTTTAAATATGTGTTTACTTTAAACATAATCATGGCTTTCAAAACAATTACGATAAAAAATAAAGTGTACATGCATTTGATAAAAGAAAAAAAGTCCGATGAAAGCTTTAGCACTCTTTTTGAACGATTGCTCATAAAATATTCTCCTCCTCTAAAGAAATTTTACGGTGCTTGGAAAATGACAATAGACGAAGAAGAAAAAACAATTCGTTCAATGAAGAGATTTCGTCAGGCGTTCGAGGAGGATTTTAAAAAACATGAAAGTTCTCGACAGTGATTTCATCAAGCATTTTGGAAAAGTGCCTAATCTCAAAATAGAGGCTTGGTAAATTCTACTCCCTAAAATCTTCTTTCATGTCACAGAATAAAGAAACAAAACGTGCGGTGGCAGCTTCGACTTCTTTCTTTCCTTTTGGTGTAATTCCATACTTCTTTTCTTTTCCGCTTTTTCCAATTTCCACAATCCAACCGTTTTCCACCAGCGACTTCAATACAGGGTAGATTGTTCCGGGACTCGGACGAGAGCCTTTTCTCTGTTCAAGTTCGTCTCTAATCTCATCGCCAGACATTGACTTCTTTGAAATAAGACGCAATACGGTAAATGTCAGAAATCCACGCATATCACAGCAGTCTTTCATGTTCTCACTAAAGATAACTTTCTATTTAAACTTTGGTAAGCACATTCATATCGTACAACCGACACATTTATATGGTTGTATCGCCTATCCGATATTTGTTCGTGAACAGCGAACGGAGGCAAACATGACATGTGGACCATGCGGACGGAACTTCCTGACGGCAGACGAGAAGGTAGAGATGTTGAGCGAGTACAAGGACTCACTGGAAAAAGAGCTTCAGGGCGTCAAAGAACGAATCAGAGATTTGGAGAAGAAGTAATTTCTCCTTCTTTTTTAAAAAATATTTTTTGAAAATTAAATCAAAAGAAAAACAATTTGAACTCATCTAACTAGGAAAAAGATTTACATCCTTTTCTTCGAGTAACAAGTTCTGCAGTAGACTGGTCTGTCGCCGGCGGGCTTGAACGGAACTTCACATTCATTGCCACATTCAGCGCAGGTTGCCTTATGCATTTCCCGTGGTCCAAAATCGCGTCTTGGACCTCTGAAGTCTGCCATTTCACTCCTCCATTAGTTAATAACTCTCTCCGTGCATTACTACTATTAAAACCTTCCTGTTTTTTGGCTCAAATTGGCTTATCCCACAACCTTTAATAACTCATTTTGCATCCTTCCTTCTATGAAAATCTCGAAGCGTAAACTACTGGACCTGTCTGAAATTAGCCTTATTCTTGATGGCTACGATGACATCTTCTCTGATTTTGACCCTCGTGACTACTCTATCCGGGCTTTATCTGTTGATTTTCTTCATGAGGCAGAACGTGCAAGCCGTGAAAAAGTGGACCATCCTCATCTCTCCCTTTTGACACCCGCAAAGACACGCAGCAAGATAAAAGAGGAGATTATCCGAAAAAGATTAAAGCATCACTTCAAGAAGCACTTTAACAAAATTAAGCATCAACATAGAAAAACCATTGTTCATGGCTTATGCTTCATTTTGGCAGGCATCTTATGTATGCTTTTAGCTGTTTACGTCGTTCATTCCTTAAGCTCTGAAAACATTTTCAATGCATTTTTGCGTGTACTCCTCGAGCCAAGCGGCTGGTTTTTGTTTTGGGAAGGCTTAGTACTTATTGTCTTTGAGTCACAGAAAATTAAACCGGAATTACATTTTTACTCAAAGATGAGCACGAGCCATATTCGATTTTTAGGATATTAAAATGAAATTCACGATCACCGCGCGAGACCAAAAGACGGCTGCGCGAACTGGTATTTTAAAAACTGCACACGGCAGCATAAAAACACCTGCATTTATTCCATGTGCAACACAGGCGGCATTGAAAGGAATGACATCCCAACAGGCTCAGGAATGCGGGACACAGATGTTGATGGTCAATACTTATCACTGTTATCTGCGTCCCGGTCCGGAAACTGTTGCTCAAGCGGGTGGCTTGCATCGTTTCATGAATTGGCACAAGCCTTTGATGACTGATAGCGGCGGTTTCCAGGCATTTAGTTTAGCATATCCAAAGCTTGTGAAAATAAGTGATGCGGGCGTCGAATTTCGTTCCCATATTGATTTCTCGAAGCACATGTTCACGCCTGAAATTTCGATAGGCATTCAGGAAAAGTTAGGCGCAGACATCATGTTTGCGTTTGACGAATGTACTCCATTTGATGCTTCGCTGGATTATATCAAAGATTCGCTCAGACGCACACATACTTGGGCAGAGCGCTGCAAAAAAGCACAAACAAACAAGTCGAAAAAAATGCAATCATTGTATGGTATTGTCCAAGGCGGCCAGTTTAAAGAAATGCGCAGACAAAGCGCAGAATTTTTGGCTTCGCTTGATTTTCCGGGATATGGCATTGGCAGTATTTTCGGTCAGCCAAAAGTTGCAAGTTACGACGCTTTAAAATGGTCGCTTGAAGTGCTTCCTGAAAAAAAGCCTATTCATTTTCTCGGCATCGGTGCTGTCGATGATTTGTTTGCGGGCGTCGAGCTTGGCGTTGATACATTTGACTGTGTTCTTCCTACCCGATTAGGCCGTGTTGGGTATGTTTTCAGCTCACAATGCAACAAAAAAACAAAGTGGCGATACCGAATAACAAATACAAGGTTCAAACATGATTACTCGCCATTAGATAAAAACTGCACCTGTTCCGTTTGCCAAAATTATACAAAAGCGTACATCCACCACTTGTACAAAGCAAATGAATTATTGTTCTACACACTTGCAAGCTATCACAATCTTGCGTTTTTTAACAATTTGATGCAGGATATTCGACGTTCTATTGTAAATGATAATTTTCTGAAATTGAAGAAGAAGTGGTTGCAATAGTCTGGGCGATGCGATATTGGTGTATCCTAAGAAAATTTTGATGGAGTAATATTAGATAATATTCACGCAGAGTGCAACTTATTGACTTCCAGTCACTGCCGCTACTCCAGGAAGAAAAAAAATACGTAAAAAAACGTTTTAAAAAATATTTTTTCTCGCCTTCCTTCTGCTCCAACGACCACCACTAATAGTACATTTGCAACACATCGAAGTTGCATTATCATTTCCAAGATGAATATTTATACTACAATGTAATCTTTAGGATATGCCAAAAGAAAATCCATTGAAGACATTCAAAAAAATTCGCAAGAAGTTAGCACCATTCTTCAAACGCGTGGAACGTAACCCACTTTTGATGGTTTGTAAAGAACACAAAGCGACAAAAAAAATGGTCAAAGAATTAAACAAAACAACGAGCTGGCGCGGTGTTGCAGCGGCAACCTCTCAAGAGAAATGCTCAAATCAAATTTGTGGTTGGTTTCTTTGTATCGATGCAGGCATCGCAAATGGACCTTGGGAAGAAGAAAAAGAATTCAAACTCAAATCCCCTAAACGTTTATAAATAAACCTTATTTCAGCGCTTTCCATGCTTCGTACAAATACAAACAACGACCTCAGAGCAGCAGATATAAAGAAACAAGTAACATTATGTGGCTGGGTCGACACACGTCGTGACCATGGCGGCATTATTTTTATCGATATTCGCGACAGATACGGCTTGACGCAGATTGTTTTTGACCCCAATTTCGATAAGAATACTCATAAAGAAGCAGAAAAACTGCATCGTGAAGATGTTATCCAGGTTACTGGTACAGTAAAAGAACGCCGTTCAGGCATGAAAAATACAAATCTGGCGACTGGTGACATCGAAGTGTTTTCGTCAAAACTCACGATTCTTAATGCGTCAGAAACACCACCGATGGAAGTGGATGATCGTAAAATACCAAACGAATCTACCCGACTCAAATACCGTTATCTCGATTTACGCCGTCCAATGATGCAGCAACGCCTCTTGATGCGACATGCAGCTGCGCAAGCCGTCAGAGAATATCTTAATAATCTCCAGTTTATTGAAGTTGAAACGCCATTGTTATTGAAGCATACACCTGAAGGCGCACGGGATTATATTGTTCCAAGCCGTGTGCATCCGGGAAAAGTGTATTCATTGCCGCAATCTCCTCAGCTCTACAAGCAGCTGCTGATGGTTGCAGGGTATGACCGTTATTACCAACTTGCGCGATGTTTGAGAGATGAAGATTTGCGCGAAGACCGACAGCCTGAATTCACACAGATAGATATCGAAATGTCTTTTGTAACGGAAGAAGACATAATTACATTGTGCGAAGGTCTGATAAAAACCGTTTGGAAGAAAGCAGCAAACAAAGAACTGAAAACACCATTTCCGCGCATGACCTATGATGAGGCGGTATTGAAATATGGTATAGACCGACCAGATACGCGCTTCGGGCTTGAGCTTTGTGATGTTACTGCAATTGTTAAAGATTCCGACTTCAAAGTATTTCGTGATGTTGTTCAAAAAAATGGTATTGTCAAATGTATCAACGTACCAAAAGCAAATTTCACGCGGACGCAGATAGAAGATTGTATTGCATTTGCAAAAAATTATGGCGCTTCCGGTCTTGCATGGATGAAGATGACGGACAAACTTGAAAGCAACATTGCAAAGTTTTTCAGCGAGAAGATACAAAAACAGCTTATCAAAGAAACAAACGCAAAAAAAGATGATATTTTGCTCTTTGTTGCAGAAAAACCCAAACTATGTAACGATATTCTCAGTCGTTTGCGGTTAAAACTCGGCGAGGATTTGAAGCTCATCGATCACAATAAATTGAATTTTGTATGGGTTGTTGAATTCCCGATGTTTGACTGGAACGAAGACGAAAAAACATGGGCAGCAATGCATCACCCTTTTACAAGCCCACGTCCCGAACATCGTCCCTACATGAGCAAAGACCCGGGAAGAGTAAAAGCAAGAGCTTACGACCTTGTGTTGAACGGCATTGAACTGGGTGGCGGTTCGATACGCATGAACAATCCTGATATCCAGCGCGAAGTTCTCGGTTTGCTTGGATACGATAAGACTGAACAGGAACAGAAGTTTGGTTTCCTGCTTGAAGCGCTTTCGTATGGAGCTCCTCCACATGGTGGTTTGGCATTTGGTTTTGATAGAATATGTGCATTGTTATGCGGATTACACGACATCCGTGAAGTGATTGCATTTCCCAAATCAAAAGCCGCAGAAAATCCGATGGACGGTTCTCCAAGTCCGTGGGACGATAAATACCTGAAAGAGCTTCATCTCGAACTGGATGCGGTTGCGAAGAAAGCGGTTAAAGGGTAAAACTTTCGTATTCTTTTTTTAGCGGAATTACGAATTCCCGGGCGATTGATTCGCTATATTTGAGAAGACTTATCAAGCCATTTCGTGTTTTTTGCTTAGTTATCGTCGATAAAGGATATAGCAACAAGAACAATGCAGAATTCCTTGCAGCAAGAAAATGGGTATTTCTCTCCGTTTAAGAAAAATGCAAAGACATGGTACATGAGACGACGAAAGATGGGATGAGGTTCATCGCCTACAATGTGCGAATTATTGTGGGAATGTAAATTGCGCACGAGAAAAATATACATTTGTGGGTAAGAACATAAAGATGTAAAATTCTTGGGAGCGAGTGAGGTGGTTCATTAGCGACAGCTATAATAGAAGACCTAATTATTTGAGATTATTTGTTAGGTCTTTTAGTATATACTAGAAGACAATAAATATCGATTATTTATGCCATCTATTATACTACAAAAATAACAACACTGACGCAGTACTGGACGGGTGATGCACCATTCTTGATGCCCGTAGGACATTTCCAGCAGGAAATGTCCGTCTGCTGCCTGTTGTGTTGTTATTTTTGTCTTAGAAAAAAGAATGCTCAACTTTTATTTAATGGACGTAGCCCAAAAAGTCTCAACCTTTATATATCTCTTATTTCTGAACGTTTTCAACGCGGAGATGCCGGAGTGGCCAAACGGGGCAGACTCAAGAGCCGTGACAAGACTCGCGCAAGCGACACAATGAACTCACGGAAGAGCCATCTGTTGGCTTAGTGTCTACGCAGGTTCGAATCCTGCTCTCCGCATTTATTACTAAAGAACATGCGCAGCGTCTGTCTTGAGTAGGTAGTGTTCTACCGCTTTATAATGTCTTCTCATCATTTAAGAGTAGCGGATGCACTATCCTGACCACCGTACAACACAACGATATTGACAGTGCCGTACAAAATATTTCAATCGCTTCTGTTCTAAACGAGTCTATGAACAAATGTCTTATTGACGGCAGAGACACAAAAAACGATTTGTGTTATCACTGTAGAAAATTCTTTGAGGAACGATACAAAAATGATCCAGAAGGGCTGGAAAAAATAATTGTTTTCTTCAGGTGCGATTCGCTTCACTCAAACCCAGCCGGTCCAATAATAACTAAAACTCTCCTAATCTCATCAATGACTTTCTGTTGGTCTTTCTTGCCCGACATTCGAACAAATGTGAGCAGCAAATCAGTGAGCTCTTTAGCATCAAAACATTTTAACTTAAAAGCATCAGCAATAAAATAAAATCGAAAATTGTTATATTTTAACTCTTTAATAATAACGCCTCCAACAATTCCAATGACTTTTCCTTTGTGCGGACTATTTTCTAATGATTTTAGATACTCCAATATCTCAACTCCTTGTTTCTTAAAATGTGCCTCAATCTCTTTTATGAGACTTGGAAGAATCTCTACGATAGCCATTTCTTTTTGTACTGTCTGATAGCCTCGTCTATGGGAATTGCTTTTTTCGACATAATGAGCTCCCTCAACTGCTGATTTACAGCAATGTCATACATCCTATTGATAACATCCTGATAGGTATCTCCTTTAAGGCCGAACGATTTTAACCGTTCTTTCGTTGGTTCATCGACTTGGATAGTAGTAGGCATTTAAATCACCTATAACAACTATAGTGGCTGTAGTTTATATAGTTTTCTCATCATGTTTAAATATGTCAGAGTTTACCATCTGTGTACACTGGTGGGAACTCTGAGCATGCTCAAGAACCACTCGCAGCATATCGTCGCAGCGTCATGCCACCAGTGTATTCACGGGTGGTTCTTGACAGTTCAGTGTATCTAATAATTGAATCAAAATGCCTGAATTGCCTATAACAGACAATCCCTTGAAATCTATCAAAGGATGTATGAAACACTTGAAGGGTAAGTACACATCTGTTGAATTGCAGCACGAGGCAACAAAGTTATTCGCGAAGAGATAAGTTATCAAAAAAATCAAACCTTAAAATTTTCACAACATCCCTTCACTCGCCTTCGCATTTTCTTCCGCGCGCAATAAAAGCATCTTCTGCGCCTTCTCTTTATTTCCACTCGCCCATAGTTTCAACGGTTCGCGCTGCAATCCTCGCCCATAAGAAAATGTCATGCGCCATGGCACTTTATTCTTGTACGTTCGGTTAATAACATTCAAATGTCGCGTTGCATCTTCATCACTTTGCCCGCCAGAAAGAAAAACAACGCCTCCTAACACAGCAGGTAAATGCAGAAGACATTTTACCGTCATCTCTGCAACATCTTCGGGAGCAGCTTTCTTTCCACTGTATCCCGGAAGAACCATATTCGTTTTCAGAATGAGATGTTCTAAAGCAACGTTATATCTGTCCAATTCCTGAAACAAAATCTGATGCACTTTTCGTGTAACGCTGTAGCTTTGTTCGATTGTATGCTTTCCTTCCATCAATACCTCAGGCTCGACAATGGGTACAATCTTTTGTTCCTGACACAGAGCTGCATAGCGTGCCATTGCGTGCACATTTGCATGAATCGCATCACACGAAGGTGTTTTTTCAGAAATGGAGAACGTCGCACGCCACTTTGCAAACTGCGCTCCAAGTGCTGCATATTTTTTCAGACGCTCACGCAACTCATCCAATCCTTCGGTGACCGTTTCCCCAGGAAAAAGCGCAAGTTCTTTTGTCCCTTTATCCACTTTAATTCCGGGAATAATCCCTTGTTTTTTCAGCACATCCGCAAATGATATGCCATTACTCTTCTGCATCAGCGTCTCCTCATAGAGGATTGCCCCGCTGATGAACCTTCCTAAGCCAGGTGTAGTCACGAGCATCTCACGATAAGCTCTCCTGTTTTCTTCAGTGCTTTCAAGACCAACTTCCTGAAATCGTTTCGTACACGTCGATGTACTTTCATCTATTGCAAGAATTCCTTTTCCCGATGCCAACAATGCACTGACTGTTTGTTGCATATTATCTCCCATGATTATGAAGCGATGTAATATAACGTATCGTCCCTGTACTTTTTCTCATGACAACAGAATGTGTAGTTGCAGTTCCATTTCCAAACAGAACACCTTTCAAAAACGGTCCAGTACTAACACCAGTTGCCACAAACTGCAGGTCGTCTCCATTTGCAAGTTCATCAATAGTAAAAACATGTTCTAAATCGCTGATGCCCATATCGTGTGCCTGGTCAATATACTTCTGCTCATGAGGCTTCAACACCCCCTGAAAATCTCCGCCTAAACACTTGACTCCTACAGCAGTAATCACACCTTCAGGCGCTCCTCCTACTCCCATGAGCATATCTACTTCGCTCTGTGAAAAAGCGCTTGCCAATCCACCTGCAACGGTACCATGATCGATGAGCCAAATACGACAACCTACCTTTCGCAATTCTTCTATAAGCTTTTTGTGTCTATCCCTATCAAGCACAACCACCGTTAAATCTTCCACACTTTTATTGAGCGCATGTGCGACATCGCGTACATTTTTTTTGACAGGGGCGGTAATATCAATCACGCCTTTTGCTGCTTTTCCAACAGCAATCTGGTCCATATACGTTCCCGGCGCTTTCAACAGGCTTCCTTTTGGTCCTGCCGCGAGCACGCTGATTGCATTGGGTTGTCCTTTTGCCACAAGCGTTGTGCCTTCAAGTGGGTCAACGGCAATATCCATCTTTGGACCACTACCTGTGCCAACTTTCTCTCCGATGTAAAGCATAGGCGCTTCGTCTTTATCGCCCTCGCCAATGACAATTTCACCCTCGAAATCAACTTGATTGAAGCGAGAACGCATGGCATCAACAGCAGCTTTGTCTGCCGCGTGCTTGTCGCCTTTCCCAAGCCAGTGTGCTGCTTCAATGGCAGCAGCTTCTGTGACGCGAACAAAATCGAAAGCAATGTTTCGTTCAGTGTTCATGAACACCTCTTTCCAATATTGGTTTAAAAGCATTTAGATTTTCAATTGGTGTTGTGACAACTGTTTCTATCCTCAAAAATCCTATTTAGGCTCGTCTTGAGCCACCACGTTTTTAAAAATACATAAATCCCCTCTATTCAGGAGGGTTGTAAGAACACACTTTGGTCAGTTGCCAACGTGCTGACAAAATATATAAATGGGGTTACACATTATTAGGGAAATAGGCTGGGGCACAGCCGAATCAACGCTTGTGGAGATGGAACGTTCCGTCGTCGAAACAGGAAGCCCCCTACCTTCAGGTGGGGGTGTGTCACACCACACAAAAATACATCATTCAAATGATTGAAATCTGCGCCGTCGGCGGCTACAAAGAAGTTGGCAGAAACTGTACTGCACTCAAAATCAACAACGAAGTCATCATTCTCGACATTGGTCTGCATATGGAGCACTATGTCAAGTACACCGATGAAGAAGACCTCCGCAATGTTACAACAAAACAGCTCATCACCTCGGGCTGTGTCCCGGACATCGCGCACATTGATGACTGGAAGAACATGGTTAAAGCAATTATTCCAAGCCATGCACATCTTGACCACTTAGGAGCTTTGCCTTTTCTTGCAAAAAAATTTGATGCTCCAATAATAGCCACACCATACACGATTGAGGTCGTCAAGGCAATCAGTAAAGATGAACATCTGTGTATCAGAAACAAATTAATCAAGATTAACCCAAATGCTTCGTTCAAGCTCACACAACAGATTACTGTCGAATTCATTCACGTGACGCACAGCACACCGCAAACGTCAATTGTTGCGTTGCATACTCCTGATGGTGTCATTCTGTATGCAAATGATTTTAAGATGGATATGAGTCCAACGCTTGGTGCACGACCAAATCTGGAACGTTTGAAAGAACTTGGTCCAGTGAAGTTACTGATTATTGAATGTCTATATGTCCGACAGCCTGGGAAAATGCCGTCGGAAGCAGTGGCAAAAGAATTACTTAAAGAAGTTCTGCTTGAAACAGATACTGCAGGCAAAGCTGTAATAGTCACGACGTTCAGCAGCCATATTGCGCGATTAAAGAGCATTATTGAATGTGGCAAAAAGATGCGTCGCAAAGTGCTTTTTTTAGGAAGCTCGTTAAACAAATATGTGACCGCAGCAGAAAATGTGGGTATTGTTGATTTTACATCGCAAATAGGTATGGTTTACTATGGACAGCGTGCGCGTCAGATGCTGCACCGTTGTGCGCAAAAGAAAGACCAGTATTTGTTAGTGATGACCGGTCATCAGGGCGAGCCGAAATCACTCTTATCACGAATTGCGTCCGGGGAATATAAATTTCCTTTGGAGAGAGAAGACTACGTTGTTTTTTCAGCGCACACTATTCCGACGCCTCCAACGATTGCAAACCGAAAGGAGCTAGAAGCAAAGCTGACTGATAAAGGAGTTCGTATCTTTTCAGATATTCACGTTTCCGGTCATTCTGCTCGAGAGGACTTGCATGACTTGATTGAGCTTGTCAAACCAATTCATATGGTCCCAACACATGGCGAGCCAGAAATGCTTGGCTCATTTGCGGAACTTGCTGCACAGCTGGGCTATCCGCCTGAACGTGTACATCTCTTGTTTAATGGACAGCGAGTTGTTATAGATTAGCTTATTCAACAGTTACCTGGAACCTTTTTTTGTCAAGTGCTTCGATGATAATATCCTGTCCTTTTTTTAATTCAAGAAATTCAGTAATTACTTTTGGTAGTTTAACATCGAGTGCGTTT
>Ga0209542_10010784_pt1 | contig 16384 bp, 15 predicted proteins | sample RifCSPhighO2_01_FD_184028 | JGI IMG/M metagenome (GOLD analysis project Ga0209542, IMG submission 184028) | Soil microbial communities from Rifle, Colorado - Rifle CSP2_plank highO2_0.1 (SPAdes) (version 2) | ecosystem: Environmental > Terrestrial > Deep subsurface > Rock core/Sediment ...
TCTTCAATTGAACCCAACATATTCTTTGAAGGGATATCATTAATTTTCTTAGTTTTTTAGGATAGGCAAGCCTATCCTAATTTGCTGTCTGTTTCGGAGATACTGCGTCTTGACATTATCTTTATAAACCTAAAATTGTAAATATTATAATGGCTTTAAAAGATTTATTAAAGAATTTGCCAGAGGTGAAACCGCCTGTTGAAAAAAAGCTGAGCTTTAATGTAAAGTTAAAATGGACTTTAATTGTTCTTGCAGCTTTTTTTATTCTTGCAAATATAAGGCTTTATGGAATTACTACAGGGGCTTTAGAGCGCTTTGAGTACCTTGCTATTATATTAGGAACTGAGTTTGGCTCGATTATATCATTAGGAATTGGCCCGATAGTTATGGCTTCTATTATACTCCAGCTGTTAGTTGGAAGCAAGATACTTAATATTGATGTAAAATCAGAAGAAGGGAAGAAATTTTTTCAAGGGCTGCAGAAGCTGTTAGTTTTCTTTTTTGTAATATTTGAAGCAGCTGTTTATGTACTTATGGGGGGAATAGCTGCCTTGCCAGGATATACTGCTATTGTTGTGCTGCAATTAATTATTGGAGGATTATTAATAGTTTTTATGGATGAGGTTACAACAAAATGGGGATTTGGCTCTGGAGTTTCTTTATTTATAGTAGCAGGAGTAGCATGGAGATTATTTACAGAATTATTCCAGTTTATAACACAGCAGGGAGCTAACTGCTTGTTAAACTTAGAAACAGTATGCCCGGGGAAAATTTGGGTTTTATTCAAATCAGTTATTAATTCTGATGCATCTGGCGCTTTAACTGCTGTTGCAATTATTGTGATTACTGCTATTATATATCTCGCTGTTGTCTGGGCACAGAGCTTGAAAGTAGAAATTCCATTATCATTTGACAGATTAAGAGGCTATAATATTAAATGGCCAATGGCTTTTTTCTATGCCTCTGTTATTCCTGTTATATTAACAGCAGCATTAGTCGCGAACATTCAGCTGTTTGCAGGGCTTAATTCAGGGGTTGTGACAAATTGCGTAAATCAAATAAGTGTAAATCAAAGTTTAATAGATAATATAAGATTAGAAAATAGTATTTCAAATGATACTCAAATTCCTATGAAGACTATTGTAAATTATTGCAGTACAGGAGCAAAAGTAGCTTACAAATTTATCTGGCTTGGAACTTTTTCAGAAGGAACAAGGCAGCCAGAATCTGGATTTGCATTTTGGATTGCACCTACAAATTTAATAAATTTAATTATAGCTAAGAGTGCTGGATGGAAATATTTATTCCAAGGAATTTTTCACACTTTATTTTATATGATTTTCTCAGTGATATTTGCTGTTTTCTGGGTAAAAACAGCTGGAATGGATGCTGGAAGCCAAGCTAAAAACCTGCTGGCATCTGGCTTGCAGATTCCAGGATTTAGAAAAGATGAGAGAATTCTTGAAACTATACTTGCAAGATATGTTCTTCCATTGACAATTATGGGGGGAGCAGCTATAGGGCTTTTAGCTTCAATAGCAGATATTTTAGGAGCAATTATCTCAGGAACTTCAATTCTTTTAGCAGTGATGATAGTCTATCAATTCTATCAAAACATAGCACAGCAGCATTCTGTAGATATGCATCCTGGATTACGGAAGATGATGTCATAATCATTTTCTGTCTCTCTCATTTGCTTCTGGCAACTTCAAAGTTCTATGAACTTTGATGACAGCCAGAAACCTCGGAAATTTTTAATTTCTGATGGCTGCCAGAATTCAGAAAGAATTCTGAAGTCTCTAATTTCTCTGACATAAAAAGAGAATTAAGATAATTTTATCTCTGTTCGGTAGCTCTACGTTCGGCAGAGGCATGCTGACTTGCACAAACTTTAAAAGCCACAACAGATTATTCTAATCTATAAAAAGGTGAAAGAAAATCATGAAATTTGCGAATTTCAAGCTTTTTATTTTTCACCCTGTTCAAAATAAAAATGGCAATAATTGATTTAATAACAACATATCCTAAGACTGCTATAATTTTGTTTTCTTTAGCTGTAAGCTTGGCTATAACTATTGTTAATAAGTTTATGATTAATCAGGAAAAGATGAAGGAGATAAAAGCAAAGCAAAAAGCTCTTCAGGAAGAGATGAAAAAAAACAAAGATAATCCTGCAAAGATGATGGAAATTCAAAAAGAATTAATGAGCCATATGGGGGCAAGCATGAAGCACAGCTTTAAGCCAATGCTAATCACATTTATACCTCTCCTGCTGTTATTTGGCTGGCTTAGAGGAATTTTTTCTCCAGTCCTTTCTTCTTGGATCTGGTATTATATTATTGCATCAATTGCCTCAAGCTTGATATTCAGGAAGCTGTTCAAGCTGGAGTAAGATTTATTATAATCAATAAATATTTATGCTGTAATTATTTTTAGATAGAAGATTAATAATTTAATTGTGATATAGCTCTTATTATTTATATCATTTCTATTATATATATGTTATAATAAGATGCTATCTATTTAATAAAATTAATTAATATTGCCCTGCTTATTTGAAGAAAAATAATTGCAATCCCCTAAATAAAAATATATTGAATTATAGTAAATGAAATTAATTTCCGTTGATATAATAATGCATTTGATTGAATAATTCTGAGGAACTTTCTGGTACATAATAGCAAGTTTACAATATTCTTTAATAAATAAGTTTAAAAGCTGTGTATATTAAGAATATTTATGGAATCAAATCAACAAGAAATAATTATGCAGTTAAGCATGCTGCAGCAGCAGGCTGAGCAGTATGAGCAGAAGCTTAATATGATTAATCAACAAATTGTTCAACTAGAAGAATTAAAAGTCGCTTTAGATAATATTGAAGACAAGAAAGAAATACTTGCAAATATAGGAAAAGGAATATTTGTTAGTGCTGAGCTGAAGAGCAAGGAATTGCTGGTAAATATAGGGAATAATATTGTTATTAAAAAAACAGCAGAAGAAACTAAAAAAGTTATTGACAGGCAGGTTTCTCAATTGAGTGAGATAAAATCTCAATTCTTAATGCAGTTAGAAGAAACTAATATGCAATTGCAGGATTTAGTTGTAAGGGCGCAGAAAGAGGGGAAAGATTAGTTCTTTATTCTCTATCTTTTTACTTTTCTTAAAAATTATAAATCCAAAGTATTTTATGATAGAATTTTAATATAATTCTAAATAAAAAATAAAGAAAAAGAAAAAATTAAATTAAAATTTATATTGTTGCTTTTAATACTGAAGTAAAGTTACCTGGATTTCCTGGACTTGAACCATTACCCCAAGTTATAGATACGCTTCCTATTCCTGCAGGATTAACACGAATCTGATATCCAATTCCCCCCCAATAGTTAATATCTGTATGGTCATAATAACCCTTTGTATCATAGATACCCCCACCAGGAGCATAATAACTTGTGCTATTTGTTACCGTAAATTTATATGCCTCGCCAGTTTTTGCATTAGAGAAAGTAACGCTTCCAGTTGTTGCAGTATCAATACTGATAGTGTCTACTAATAGAATGTGGGTATAGTTATTATTATTCCCATTATTTATATAAGTGTCGCCTATAATAATCTGATTATTTCTTCCTGAATCTGGGACATAATTACCTTCAGTATAATTATATATCCTTGATGTATTTACGCAAACTCCGTTGCTACATCCATATGTACAAGACCCACATCCTCCTGCTCCTGAAATAGAACAATAAGATGAAGTTGTTCCTGGATTATTACATATTGGAGTTGTTGTATTTGTACAAGCATTGCTTCCTGAACAATATTTGTTTGTTATAGGATTTCCACAATTTGTGTTTATAGAACACTTTATTGTTGAATTTGTTGTTGTATTTCCCGATATACAAGCACCATTACTACAAGTTTTTCCTGCTGAACACTTTATTGCTTCATATCCATAAGAAGTATTATTATTCTTGCAATAATTCTCTTTTACAGAAGTTGTTCCAGAACAAACATCTTTAAGTTTATATGCTCCAAAAGTCACAATTCCATAAACATCAGGGTTTTTCCCGCCATCTGAATCAGAACAAACTGCAGGTGAGCCTAAAACTGATGACCCTCCAGCAATAGCATAAACTCCAATCGCGAGCACAATAACCACTAAAACAGCAATTATTATTTTTGTTGATTTTTCCATTTTTTACCTCCTTTTTGCTACTCTTCCTTTTTTATTAACTCTATATACAAGAGTTTATGTATATATATATATATATATCGATTTTAAATTTATTAATTGGGAGTGATAAAAAATATATATTTAATCTTTTCTTTATTATTTCATTGAGATTAAATAATTACAATGGAGATTCCAGCAATATTTATAAAGAGTATTGCTCTTTAACATATATGAAAAAGGGGTTGCTAATATTATTATTTCTTGGTTTGCTTAGTTTAGGATTTTTAAGTTTTGTTTCCGCAAATGCTGCTGCTCCAATAACTTCATATTATATATATTTTGAGAAGGATGGAAAGCCATATAACAAAACAATTGACTATACAATTTCTTGTAAGGGTTGGTATTATCCAGGGAATTATATTAATGAAAATAAAATTTATGATACAGTTTATTTATTGCAAGATAAATATCTCTATTATGGCTATGAACTTAAAGTACATTCTTCTTCTGTGTATTATACCAGCACTGTTAATATAACTTGTGATTTATATGGAACAAATGAAGGTGGAGAAAAGTTTAATGTATCTAATTATTCAAATTCAAATTATCCATTAAATAAAAATTGTGAACTTAACACTAAATACATAGATAGGAGTAGAAGAACATATGAATATTGCAGAAATTATTTTAATATAACTTTTAATAACATAAGCTTAGTAAATAATCCTGCTTTTTGTGAAAATGAGCCCTATAATAATAACTGCATATGCAAAACTGGTACAAGACAAAAACAGAAATGCGAAGCTAATAAAACTTGTAATTCTCTAATGCTTAGCTGGATATGCACTCAGACAAATGTAATCTCAAATCAAACTCAAACAAATAGTTCTTGTTCATCTATAGGGCTAAGAAAAGACGGAAAATATTGCTTCTTAGATACATGGCAAGAGCAGAAAAATGAAACTTCTTCTTGTGAGAATAGCTTTGAATGCTCTTCAAATGTTTGTGTCAATAATCAATGTATATCTGGGAATTTAATTCAGAAAATTATTAACTGGTTTAAAAAACTATTTGGTGGATAGTATAATGATTTATGAAGATTTATTTCTAAAAGCATTAATATTAACTCTTCTAATAGAAATTCCTATTGTTGCTATTATAACTAAACTGCTTTTTAAATCAAAACTAAAAATATGGAAGATTATTTTTATAGGGGCATGTGCTTCAATATTAACTCTGCCTTATGTTTGGTTTATATTTCCAAAATATATCCTAGATTATACTGCTTATCTAATTGTAGCAGAATTATTTGCATTTTTATTTGAGACAATTTTCTATTGGCAGACTTTAGAATTAAGATTTGATAAGGCTTTACTTATTTCTCTTCTAGCTAACTTAATTTCTTTCTTAATAGGCTTAATTATCCTTTAATTTATTTTTAACTTTCCTTAAAAATTCCGGAAACTTCAAAGCCCCAAGCTCTGAAACTATTGCTGAGATATATTTCCTGGGAATAAATTCAAAAGCAGGGTTTTCTATTTTTATTCTTGGAGGAGCTTTTTCCCAGACTTCTTTGAAGCTTCTAACTTCCAGCGAAACTTTTTTTGTAAATTTCCAAGAATCTGCGATAATTACTACTGGAATTTTTTCATTATAAGCAATTTCAGCAAACATGCCTGAGCCGATTTTATTTATTATTCCAGCGGGTAAAATTGCATCTGCTCCTAAGAAAACTAAATCAACTCCTGAAATTTTCTTTGCCTGCAGCAAAGCTGTTCTTGCTGCTGAGTCTATAAATTCTGTGACTTTTATTCCTGCTTTTTGCAATTCTAAAGAAGTTTTTCTTCCTTGGAATAAAGGGCGAGTTTCTGTATTATAAACCTGAAAATGCTTTCCTAGTTTATGTGCATGGATCAAAGCGAGAATAACATTAGTAGAATGGCAGTGAGTAAATATAATGGAGTTGTCTTTAATAATATGGAAGACTAGCTGATTAATTTTATCCTGGGTTTCGTCAAAATGATCTAAAGTTTTCTTATAGCCTTGTTTTTCAAAATAATGCAAAGTATTAACAAGCATTGGCTCTGTTGACCTTGCTTTAATCAGCATTATTTTAGTCTCTTTTACAGGATTTAAAGAATAAGCATGTAAAGCTGATTTTGCTATGCTTCTTGCTCCTTGAATCTTTATAGATTTTATATCTTCTATAATCTTATTTATTCTCTTCTCTTTTCTCTTTTTTAGCCATGCTTTTAGCATGATATAACTACTAATACAAGGTATAAAAACCCGAGGTTTTTATTCCATGAGAATTTGTTGCCAAATTTAAGATATAAAAATCCCAAGATTTTTATCTCATTATAATTTTCTTCTGGAAAATTTAAGATATAAAAATCTTCTGAAGAATTATTCTTGCCTAATTTTATCTGCTAAATTCTTGATTGCTTTATAAGCATTTTCATATGCTTGAGGACCTTCAAAAAATAAACCATCATAAGGCTCATAGTCAATAACACTTCTTACTGCAGGATTTATTGGAGCAGCAACATTTTCAGCTAATCTAAAATCACTTCTAATTCCTATAATTGGCTTGCCTGTTGTAGAGAATATTCCAACTTCTGTGCAAAGTCCGTCATCAGAAGCATGGCTTCCATCAAATAAAGCAATCAGAAACTTAGATTTTGGAAATAATGTTTGATAATTTACATGCCCAATAGTTCTATTAAATTTTTCCCAAAAGGCCCTAAATTCTTTAACACTCATATTATCATTTAATTCCGAAAAATCTAGATACTCCGCACAAGCAGAAAAAGGGCATAAAGGAAAAACCCCTAATTCCCGCCGTAATTTTGGATATAATATATTTTCAAGATAGAATCTGCCAGGAACATTAAATCCTAATTGACTGCCAACATAAGCAGGAACTAATAATCCTGATTTTGTTTCTACTAAACCTTTTTTATTAAATCTATTCTGTGTAATAACTGATGGCAGTTCTTCAAGTTGCATTAAATTTTGAAGAGAAAAGATATTTTAAAGATTTGTATAAAATGATATATATTTTAGTTTATTAAAAGAAGATTTAAATATGAAGATAATCTATAGAATAAAAGAGGAATATAAAAATGTTAGAAATGCTAATTAATCCGAGAAAGGCTGAGCGCCAGCCTTGGGAATTGTTTTTTATAGGATTATTTTATGCTTCTCTTTCTATACTGCTTGTAAACTGGATTTTTGGAAATGATGCTGTACTTGTAAAATATTCTGGAATTTTAGTTGTTACTTTTACAGTTATGTTTACTCTTCCTTTTATTTATTATACTATAAAATTAGAAGAAGAAAAAGACAGCCGCATTGAGGGCTTTATAGAATTATTAAAAGAGCATAGCAAGGCTTTGCATGCATTTATGTGGCTTTTTCTTGGATTTGTTGTTGCATTTTCATTCTGGTATATAGTTTTAAGCTCAAATACAAGCTTTAGGGCGCAGATTGAGACTTATTGTATGATTAACAGACCCAGCAACTTTGAAGATTGTGTTTCTCAATATGGAGTCAAGAGTATTGCAAAAACAACTGCTTTTGTTTCTGCCAAGGATAAAATATTTATGATTTTTGCAAATAATATTTATGTTTTAATATTCACATTTGTTTTTTCTCTGATTTTTGGGGCAGGGGCTATTTTTGTGCTGGCTTGGAATGCTTCTGTAATAGCAGCAGCAATAGGAATTTTCACGAAATCAACTCTCTCTGAATTGCCTTTGGGATTAGCAAGATATATGATTCATGGAATTCCTGAGATTGGAGCATATTTTGTCGGGGCTTTAGCAGGAGGAATTTTAAGCATAGCTATAATAAAGCATGAAATAAAAACAGAAAAATTCTGGAAAATTCTTCAGGACTCTTTAAATCTAATAATAATTGCTGTTGTAATCTTATTTTTAGCAGCATTAATAGAAGTGTTTATTACTCCTGCTTTGTTCTGAAAAATTAATCTTCTATGTCTGCTGCTCTAGGAGAAGTATGATCTTCTGGCTTTTGGATTGCATCTATTCCTTCTGCTAATTCCAAAGTTCTTTCTAATTCCCCTTTAGGGGCTCTTGAAGTTAAATCAAAAAGCACATAAGGAAGTTTTTTAGCTTTTATAAATAAATCATTAGTAAATTGTTCTGCTTCTCTTCTAGCTATTTTATAAACTCTTTCAGGAATCTCTGCTTCTTTTTCTGCATCTACTATACCCTCTACAAAACCTCCCAGGTATATAACCCGGTGATTATCTATTTGTTCATTACTAACCCAAATATTACAAACATGATTTGATTGGCTTACTTGCTCTTGCAAAGTAGGATTTGTTGTGGGTTGCCAGAAATAAATAGTATTAATTTCTCCCCCCTTTATTTCATAAGAAGGAAATCCTTGAGGATGTTTTTCTGCTTCTACTAAAAAAACCCTTCTTAGTATTCTATTTGGGGTACTAAAATAAACTCTTGCTTGCCTTTTTATTCTTGCTCCTGATTGCGCTTCCAAAACATCTGCATCTACTTCTAGAATAGTTTTATTAAAATCAAAGGATATTTAAGCATAATTGTAATCTGAAATATATAATAATATATCAATAATATTAAGATACTATATTAAATTTCAGAATTCACAACCTTTTTAAACATCTCTTTTTTTAGTTAAATATGGTAACATATATATGCAGAAGCTGTGGATTTAAAACAGAGATAAAGAATTCTGTGCCTAAGAAATGCCCTTATTGTTCAAACTCTAAGGGATTTAAAAAAGAAGAGAATGCTGAAGAGCTTCTTAGTGTAGATGAATGAGCATGGATTCAACATCTGAAAAAGCAGGAGAAGAAATTCTCAAAGAAAGAAAAGAAAAGATTTTTACAGTTTTAAAGACGAAGGCTGTGTGGATATTTTATGGAATTTTAGCAATAATTCTTGCAATTAATTATTGGATTAGGACTTTGCCTATGCCAAGGCTGATAGATGTGACTACTGGACAAGCAACTTTAGGTCCAGATTTAGACCCTTTCTTATTTATGAGGCTGGCAAAGTATATAGTACAGCACGGAAGTTTAATGGTTACAGACACAATGAGATATTTTCCTCTAGGATTTAAGACAGCAGAGGAAACACAAATTCTGCCTTATTCAATTGCTTATTTTCACAAATTCCTTGCTATGTTCAGCAATGTAACAGTTGAATATAGTGCAGCATTATTTCCTGCTGTTGTTTCATTATTCATGATAATTGCTGTTTTCCTGCTTGTAAGAAGATTATTTAAAGAGCAAGGAGAAAAAACAAGCAATATAATTGCTCTAATTGCAGCAGCTTTTGTTGTAGTTCTGCCCAGCCTGTTAAGCAGAACAGTCGCAGGAATTCCTGAAAAAGAAAATTTCTTTTTTGCATTGTTTTTTGCCTTTTATTTCTTTATTGCTGCGTGGCAGGCAAAAAAAGTGAGAAATGCTGTAATTCTAGGAATATTAGCAGGGATTTCAACAGGGGTATTAGGGTTAGTTTGGGGGGGAGTAATATATGCATTTACTACAATTGCAGTTGCAGTGTTTATTGCTTTTATGCTCAATAAAATAAGAAGAAATGAAATTCTAATATATTCTAGTTGGTTTATTTTTACATTGCTTATGATGTTCGGACTCAGTAATAGATATAGCCTCATTGGACTGGCTACATCTCCTTCATCTGGGATAAGTTTTATATTGTTTTTTATTTTAATAGTTGATTTTATTTTATTCCAAACAAAAATGAGAGAGAATAAATTAATTTTACGCATCCTGCAAGTAAAACTTCCTGAAAGAGTTATTTCTTTGATTATTGCAGTCATTCTGGCTATATTATTAATCAGTATTGCAAGTCCAAGTTTTGTTATAAATTTTACAGGAGATATTCTTGGACACTTAACAACACCTTATACAGATAGAATAAGCTTTACAGTTGCTGAAAACAGGCAGCCTTTTTTTGCTGGTGAATGGAGAGATAGTTTTGGACCAGTTAAATTTGGAATTCCTTTATTTTTCTGGCTTTTCTTTATTGGCTCAATATTCTTGTTTAATGAAATGATAAAACATATAGCAGGAAAGAAAAAATTGATATTAATAGCAACATACACAATATTTTTGTTTGCATTAATATTCAGCAAATATAATACAGGAACATTAAATGGAGAAACTTTCTTAAGTAAAGTTGTATATTTTGGGGGAATGCTCGTGTTTATCGCAGGTTTCCTATATGTATATTATCAATATTATAAAGAAAATAATTTTGAAGAATTAAAAGCTGTGAATTTTGGCTATGTTCTGTTATTTGCATATTTTGTTGTTAGCATATTGGCAGCAAGAAGTGCTGTAAGGCTTATTATGGGGCTGGCACCTGTTGCTTCAATTATAGTTGCATATTTTGCTATAAATAGAATTCAGGCTGCGATAAAAAGCAAAGAAGAAACTATTAAAGTGATTTCTTGGATAATAGCAGTAATAGTCCTATTAGCCAGCTTTTATACACTTTATACTTATTATAATATCTCTGTAGCAACTGCCCAGAATTATGTTCCAGATCAATACAGGCAGCAGTGGCAAAAAGCTATGGCTTGGGTTAGAGATAACACTCCGATAGATGCTGTATTTTCTCACTGGTGGGATTATGGATATTGGGTGCAGTCAATGGGAGAAAGAGCAACTGTGCTAGATGGAGGAAATGCTATTGGATATTGGGATTATTTAATGGGCAGAGAAGTCTTGACTGGAAATGAATCAACTGCCTTGCAGTTTATGTATACTCATAACTCAAGCTACTTGCTTATAGATTCAAGTGAAATAGGAAAATATGGTGCATATTCTTCAATAGGAAGTGATGCAAATTATGATAGATATTCTTGGATTTCTACATTTGTGAAAAATAACAAGGCAACTCAAGAAAAGAGAAATATTACTTCTTATATATATGAAGGCGGAACATTATTAGATGAAGATTATATATATGAAAGTTCTTCTGGAAAAATTCCTTTCCCTGGAAGAAGAGCTGGAGTTGCATATTTAAAATTTAATTTAGAAAATGGAGAAGTTTTGCAGCCAAGTGCAATATTTTTCTATCAAAACCAGCAGATAGAAATCCCGCTAAGATATTTATATTATAATAGCACACTTATTGACTTTAATTCAGGATATAATGGAACTTTATATCTTGTTCCAAAACTTAATCCTGATGCAACAGGACAGAAGTTTACAATAGATAATATTGGGGCTGCTATGTTTTTAAGTGAGAGAAATATGAGAGCATTATGGGTTAGATTATATCTTATAGGAGAGAAAAAGAATTTTGAACTTGTGCGTAATGAACCTAGTGAGCTTATTACTTTAATAAAACAACAAGGATTTAATATAGGTGATTTTGTTTTTTATGGGGGCATTCAAGGCCCTATAAAGATATGGAAAGCTAATTTTCCTGCAGGGATTAAGGCGAATCCTGAACTTTTAAGCAAGAAATATCCAAGCCAGGATATTGTAGAAGCAAAAATATTTTAAATAACTAATAATCATGAAAAATAAAATTTTATGCCCTAAAATATTACTAGATATATAATGGAACCTATATTATTTATATCTTTGATTTTAGGATTTTTTACAACTTTATTTATACTTCCAAGATGGATAAAGCGTGCTGAAAGATTTGGATTAGCTGGAAAAGATATGAATAAGTATAATGGAAGGAAAATCGCAGAAGCAGGTGGTGTTGCTGTTCTTACGGGTTTTATATTAGGTGTTCTTTTTTATATTGCAATTAATACATTTTATTTTAAATCTACAGATAATACAATTGAAATTTTTGCATTATTAACATCTATTCTTATACTTGGGTTTATTGGGATAACTGATGGATTGTTAGGGTGGAAAATAGGATTAAGGAGAAGAGTAAGGTTAATTTTAGTATTATTTGCAGCTATTCCTTTAATGGTAATAAATGCTGGAAATCATTCAATGTCATTTCAATTATTAAATGGAAATTTAAGCTGGATATATTCATTAATTATAATCCCCATAGGAATTGTTGGAGCTACAGCAACTTTTAATTTTCTTGCAGGATTTAATGGATTAGAAGCAGGGCAGGGGGCAATTATTCTAACAGCATTATCTTTAGTTGCATTCTTAACAGGCTCGTCATGGCTTGCTTTAATTGGATTAATAATGGTTGTTTGTCTTTTTGCTTTTTTAATATTTAATTTATATCCTGCAAAAGTTTTCCCAGGAGATGTTATAACTTATCCTATTGGTGGATTAATTGCAATTATAGCTATTCTTGGAAATTTTGAGAAAATTGCTGTTTTCTTTTTTATTCCTTATATCTTAGAGACAATTTTAAAAAGCAGAGGCAAATTAGTAAAACAGAGCTTCGGCAAGCCGAAAAAAGATGGAAGCTTGGATTTACCTTATAATAAAATTTACGGAATAGAACATGCTGCTATATTGATGCTTCAAGCAGCAGGATTTAAAGCAACTGAAAAAAGAGTTGTTTATTTAATCTGGAGTTTTCAGATATTTATAATTATCGCAGGATTAATAATATTTAGAAAAGGGATTTTCTGACAATGTTAAAAATATCTAGGATTAAAAAAGATGAATTAATAAAAGGGGGTTTTATTCTGCTTATTACTATTGGTATTTTTAATATACTTAACTATATTTTTCAGATGTCTATGGCTAAGATTTTAGGGCCAGCAGATTATGGTGTGCTGGCAGTATTAATGTCTTTTATTTATATTATGACTATTCCCAGCGAAGCAATACAAACAGTAATTTCAAGATATATTTCAAAATTTAGTATTAAAAAAGAATATGGGAAGATGAAATATTTAATGAATAAAAGCCTGAAAAAAGGGCTGTTTATTGCAGTTATTGCATTTTTAATTTATATTCCAATAGCTTATATATTTTCTTTATATCTTAAAATAAATGTTAGCTTGATAATATTTTCCGGATTATATATTTTTTATGTTTTCAGCATTTCAATAATAAGAGGAATTTTGCAGGGCAGAAAAGAATTCTTTAGTCTTGGCTCAAATTTAGTAATTGAGTCTTTTATCAAGCTTATATCAGGAGTTTTCTTAGTTATATTGGGATTAAAAGTATATGGGGCAGTAGGAGGAGTTTTGCTCGGAGGATTTTTAGCTTTAATATTTGCTTTTAACTCAATTAAAAAGATAATAAAATCCGGGGAAAAATCTTCAAATTTTTCAAACCCTTATTTAGGAAACCTGCCTGCAATTACTGCTGTAAGTTCTATAGTGTTGATGTATAGTGTTGATGTGATAATGGCAAAATTTCTCTTTCCTGCAGTAATAGTTGGGCAATATGCTTTTGTTTCTCTTATTGGAAAAACAATATTGTTCTCCAGCTTAGCAGTTGGAAGAGCAATGTTTCCTTTGTCTTCTGAAAATCATAATAAAGGAAAACCCACAATTCATTTATATAAAAAATCAATAGTTATAGTATTCTTAATCTCTATTATTGCTTTGACAGCATTTTTATTAGCTCCGAAAGAGATTATAAAAATACTCTCATTAGGCTCAGAAGATTATCTTGGTGCATCAAATATATTATTTATTATGGGATTGGCATTTAGCTTTATGTCTTTTTCAAATATAATTATTATGTATAATCTTTCAACATACAAGACTAAAAAATCAGCTCTTTATTATACAGGGTTTATTTTTCTTGAGATAATTCTTCTTGCAATATTTCATGCAAATCTAATAGAGTTTTCTCTGGCGACTTTATCAGTCAGTATAATAATGTTTTTATATTCTCTATTTCTTGTTAAGAGATGAATGTAGCAATTATTATGCCTGCATATAATGAAGAAAAGAGAATAGGGAAGACTCTTGAAGCTTATTCAACTTATTTTGAAAATTCTTGGATAAATTATGAGATTCTTGTTGTTATTAACAATACAAAAGACAGAACAGAAGAAATAGTAAAAGGTTTTGCTAAAAAAAATAAAAAAATAAAATATCTTACCCTTGCAAAAGGGGGAAAAGGGTATGCAATTACAGAAGGCTGGAAAGATGCTCTAAAAAGAGATTTTGATTTAATTGGCTTTGTTGATGCAGATATGGCAACTCCTCCAGAAGCATTCCATCAGTTGATAAAGAATATTAATGGATATGATGGAACAATAGCAGACAGAAGATTAAAAGAAAGTATAATAGAGCCAAGACAGAAGATTAAAAGAAGAATCACATCTAGTGTTTTTAATTTTTTAGTGAGGGCTTTGTATTTTTTTCCTTATAGAGATACACAATGCGGGGCAAAGATTTTCAAAAGCGAAGCATTAAGAAAAGTTGTTTATAATATGGGGATGACAAAATGGGCGTTTGATGTTGAATTATTATATTTATTTCATAAAGAAGGGTTTAAGATAAAGCCTGTTAAGACAATCTGGAAAGATATGGATTTCAGCAAGATTGATCTGAGAAAAAGCTCTGTTCAGATGTTTTTTGCTGTTATGCAATTAAGAATTATAAAAAGCCATTTTAAGAGGCTTTTAAGGCCTGTAAAGCCATTAATAGGAATATTATGGAGGATTGTTAAATGAATATCCTAATTATTAACTGGAGAGATATTAAGCATCCAAAAGCAGGAGGGGCTGAAGTATATTTTCATGAATTATCAAAGCGATGGATAAAAAAAGGACATAATGTTATCTGGCTCTCTGGAGGATGGAAAAATTGCAAGAAGCAGGAAGAGGTTGATGGAATTAGAATAATCAGAGTTGGGGGAGAACTAAGCTTGTACATGCTCGTACCTTTAGAATATATAAAAATCAGAAAACAAGTTGATGTTATTATTGATATAGAAAATGGCTTGCCATTTTTCTTTCCTTTATTTTCCATGAAGCCAAAGATTCTGCATATTCACCATAGTCATAAAGAAGTATGGAATCAGGAAGCTGAAGGCAAAGGAATCAAAGAAAAGGTGATTGCAGTTATTGGCAAAATTCTAGAAACAAAAATAATGCCTGTGGTTTACAAGAATATAGGAGTTACAACAATATCAAAGAGTTCTGCTGAAGAAATTAAAAAAGAATCTAACAGCAGAATTCTTGGTATTATAAATCCTGGATTTACAATAAATAAAGTGCCTAAAATAAGGAGAACTAAATTCCCAAGCATCTTATTTGTAAATAGAGTAAAAAAGTATAAGGGTGCAGATACTTTAGTAAAAGCTTTTCTTAAAGTCGAGAAAAAAGTGAAAAATGCTAAGTTATATATTGCAGGAAGCGGAGATTATCTTCAGAATATAAAAAAGCTGGCAAATAATAATAAGAAAATAAAAATCTTAGGATTTATCTCTGAAGATGATAAGTATAAGCTAATGGAAAGCTCATGGATTTTTGTGAATCCTAGCTTTAAAGAGGGCTGGGGGATTGTAAATATAGAAGCAAATTATTTTGGAATGCCAGTTATAGGAAGCAATGTTTCTGGAATAAAAGATTCTGTAGTTGATGGGAAGACAGGATTATTATTTAAATATGGAGATGAAAATGACTTAGCAGAAAAAATGCTCACTTTGATAAAAAATAAAAAATTAAGAAATAATATGGGAAGAGAAGCAATTAAGTGGGCAAAAAGTTTCTCATGGGAAAAAGCAGCATACCAGTTCTTAAAAATAATTGAAGGAGAGAAAAATGCCATTCGGTGATGTTTTCTCTAAAGTAGAGTATATTGATTTTGAAAGTGCAGATAATAAATATATAAAATTTAGGAATAATTTTATAACTAGACTTGGGTTTAAAATATTTGGCATACCTCATCTAGGATTAAGGCTAAGAGCTAGAAAAATAATTAATAACTTGCCAAAAAAGTTAAATAAAGTTCTAGATGCTGGGTGCGGAACAGGTGTTTATTCTTTTACATTATCTAACAAGGCAAAAGAAATATATGCAATAGATATATCCAAGAAAAAAATAGATTATTGCAGAAAAATAAACCTCTTTAATAACATAAAATTTGAAACTGGAGATTTAACCAGATTAAAATATAAAGATAATTCGTTTGATTTAATTATATGTTCTGATGTTTTTGAACATATTAAAGATGATGAAAAAGCATTTAAAGAACTTGTAAGAACTCTAGATTATAATGGAACTGCCATTATTACACTGCCTATAAATTCAAAGGCAAATAAATTAAACTATA
>Ga0209542_10010785_pt1 | contig 16384 bp, 19 predicted proteins | sample RifCSPhighO2_01_FD_184028 | JGI IMG/M metagenome (GOLD analysis project Ga0209542, IMG submission 184028) | Soil microbial communities from Rifle, Colorado - Rifle CSP2_plank highO2_0.1 (SPAdes) (version 2) | ecosystem: Environmental > Terrestrial > Deep subsurface > Rock core/Sediment ...
CCCGCCCACGTGATGCTCACCCTGCCGCGAGAAAATTGGCCCGATCCGGCGCTGGTGGCAAAGCTCCGGGCGCTCTCGCCGGAGCACCTGGTGGAGGTGGACTCGGACTCGATTCTGTAGCAGGGTGGGCGGCAAATGCTAGAAAACTTTGAATACAAGGCCACGGCGGTCTTCCTCCGCGACCAAATGCACCCCAGGCGGCTCTTGATGATGCGCCGCGGCGAGGACCGCGCGCTCGCGCCGAGCAGATGGACGGGCCCCGGCGGCAAGTTTGACGACGGCGAAACGGAAGCCGCGTGCGCGAGCCGCGAGCTCGGCGAGGAAACCAATCCTCCGCTCTCGCCGGCGCTGCGACCCATCGGCCGACTCATCATCAACGGCAAGCGGCTGGTCTCGCTATTCACCGGCACCGCCGAGGCAGGGCTCCCGCCCACCTCGAACGAGGGCGAGCTGCACTGGGTACCAATCGAGGAGGTCTTCAACCGGGACATACTCCCAACCACCCGACGGTTCCTGCAGGAGTGGGCCTCGCGCGGGTGGACCGACAGCAAGCCGTTCACGATGAAGTGCACCCGAGACGGCGACGACAACGTCGATGCGCCGGTGCAGGAGGCCGTGATCCTGGAGGGCCTGGTCTGGTAGCAATCCGCCCTCGGGCGGATTTTCCTTTTCCGGCTACCGCTTCTTCCGCTTCGTCACCTTCCGCACCGTCTGGGTTACCGTCTTGGCGGGATGGCCCTTGAGGTACGACTTGGTGATGAACTTGCCGGAAACGGCGGAGCGGGTGACCTTCACTTTCTTTGACACGCCCACATTCTAGCAGCACGCGGGGCGCTGGCGAATCCACCCGGCTCGCGGTAGTCTCGTGTCGTGCTAAAGGCCCCGAAGATAGTCGTCGCCCCCGCGGCGGTGCTCCGGAAAAAGGCGGAGCCTGTTTCCGTACGAGAGATTGGCGGCAGGGCGCTGCTCGAGCTCGTCGCGAAGATGCGCGCGTCTCTCGCCACGCGCGACGACGGCATCGCTATCGCCGCGCCGCAGGTTGGCGTCAGCAAGCGGCTCTTCGTCGTCTCCGAGCGAGCCGTTCCCCTCTTCCCGCCGGGCGCGGCTGAACTGGTGTTCGTGAACCCCATCATTGTTAAGCGCTCGCTCGATAAGAAGGCCGTCGAAGAGGGTTGCCTTTCGGTGCCTAAAATTTACGGCCGGGTGCGCCGCGCCACCCGCGCGGTGGTGAAGGCGACGGACGAGCATGGCCGTGAATTCTCTGTGATCGGCCGCGGGCTCCTGGCGCAAATATTTCAGCACGAGACCGACCACCTCGAGGGGAAACTCTTCGTGGATTCCGCGAAGGAGACCTGGGAGTTCGACCCGGAGCACCCCAATGCCGGAAAAAAGTAGCGTCCCGCGCTTCGCTTTCTTCGGCACCGACGCCTTCAGCGTCGGCGTGCTCGAGGCGCTCGCGGCGCGTGGCCTCCCGCCGGCGCTCGTGGTCACGGCGCCCGATCGACCGGCGGGGCGTGGCCTCGCGCTCACAGAACCCGCAGCGAAAGTCTGGGCAAAGGCGCGGGGCGTTGCCCTGCTGCAGCCGGAGAAGCTCGACGAGGCTTTCGCCGCCGCGCTCGCCTCCGCCGGGCCCTGGGACTGCTTCGCCGTCGCCTCGTACGGCAAAATTGTTCCGAGGAGCGTGCTCGAGGTGCCGCGCTGCGGCTCGCTCAACGTCCACCCATCGCTGCTGCCCAGGCACCGCGGCGCGGCACCCATCGAAGCCACGGTGCTCGCCGACGAGCGCGAGACGGGCGTCACGGTGATACTGATGGACGAGAAGATGGACCACGGCCCGATCCTCGGCCGCGCCGGTATCTCCTTTGACGAGTGGCCGACCCGGCCGGAGATTGAGGCGAAGCTGGCGACGGTTGGCGGCGAGCTGCTCGCGGAGCTGCTGCCGAAATGGATTGCGGGCAAAATCGAAGCAACGCCGCAGGACGAGTCCGCGGCAACCTACACCAAGAAACTTGAAAGACAGGATGGCGACCTCTCGCTCGCCAAAACCGAGCGCGAGAAGTTCCTCCGCGTGCAGGCAATGAGCCCGTGGCCTAGCGCCTTCTTCACCGTCGAGCACGGCGGCAAGATGGTGCGCGTGAAGGTCACCGCTGCGCGTTGGGATGCGGAAAATCAGCGCTGCGTCTTCGGGCGCGTCACCCCCGAGGGTCACGGCGAAATGGACTACGCATCTTTTCAAAACGGCTTCTTGAAATAGATTTGTGAACTACCAGCGTCTCCTAGTTACCCGCGGGCTCCCCGTTCGCCACGGCGGCGGTGGACGGTTCTTGGCGCCGCGCGTGTTCTTCGTGCCGCGCTTCCGGCCCTTCGTCGCGGCCTTCGGGGCAGGTTTCCTAGATTCAGCCGCCGGCTTCTTTTTCTGCTTCTGCTTCAGCTTCAGCTTCAGCTTCGTCGCTACGTGCCCCGTCGTCACGCGCAGGCGGCGCGTCGGCGAAGGCGTCGCCAGAATCTTCGCCGCCTCCTCCTCAACCATCGCGTCGAGCTCGCTCTCCGGCGCGAGATCCGCGTGCAGCACGTCCTTGATGATTCGGGCGCCCTTCTCGAAGCTGTCCTTCCCCTTCTCGTGCAGCCGCGAGAGGTGGGCGGTCATTTCGCGCTTCACCTGGTCGATCGCGATGCGCAGGTCGGGCGCCGCCGCCACGGCGCGGTGACGCTGCCCTCCGGCAACAATGTTTAGCTCTGCAAAAAAGGAATCCGAGCCTTTCGCCTGGGCCTTGTTTTTGCGCCCAACTTCAGCCGCGAGGCGAATCTCCTGGTCGCGGTGCGGCCGAACGAACTTCGCCAGCCCGCCAAATTTTTGCTCAACCAGCCTTCGCACATCTGGAGTCAGCTGGGTGTTCGTCGCCTTGATAGTGAGGTTCACCTTCTCTGGCATGGTGCTTAGGTTATCTCTTAACGGCTCCATTCTACGCCGCCAATGAGGCGCCCGGCGCTTGAAAATATTTCCCGACGGGGTGCACTAGCGCTACGGCAGAAAAGGAAAAGCTCGCCGAACGAGCTCAGTTTGGTTTGCATTTATCCGCAGGTTCACGCGCAGCCTTCACGGAACCCGGGACGAGACGGCGACGGACGGCGGCAAAAACGCTGGCCAGCCCGCTCCCAACCCCGTGAAGACACCTCCCAAGCGGGGCACCCTCTCGCCTTGCTGCTCTGTCAAGCGCGGCAAACTCTTTTTCGGTCGGATCGAATTCATCCATTTCCTCCTTGCTACCAGCTCCGGACTCTGCAGTCAACTACCGTCCCACCCGCACCACCTTCGACGGCGAGGTGTGCCCGGCCACAATTTTCACCCCGCCCTCGGGGTTGCCGAAATGCCCGCGCAGGAGCTGCAGCACGCGGCGGTTGGCGGCACCCTTTTCCGGCTTTTCGCGCACAGAAACAACCAGATCGCTCGGCTTCTTCCCCTCCGCGACGCCCTCTTTCCGCTGCGCCGTCAGCACGCGCACTTTGATGTACACAGAATTTCTAACCTACGTAATCAGACTAGGTGGTCTGATTACGTAGAGCGGCGGTGGCGACCCATAAACGAGGCTTTGGCGAGGATGCGACCGTCCATCGCCCGCTCAACGTCCTCGGCGGTCACTCCGTCTGGTAAATCGAGCTTAGACGAGAGCGCGTAGAGCTTGAAGTAGTAGCGGTGCTCGCCCGTCTGCGGGCACGGGGCCTGCCAGCCGAGCGACGAGGCGGTGTTCTTCCCCATCCCTCCCTCCACATCGCCGCCTTCGGCGATTTCCTTGATCGACGGGTCAACGTTGAACCGCAGCCAGTGCACCCAGGTTCCGTTCGGCGAGTCGGGATCGTCCACGATGAGGGTCAGCGATTTCGCCTCGGCGGGCACGCCGGAGATGTGCAGCGCCGGCAGGAGACCCTCGGCGTCGCAGGTGTGCCGCACCGGAATCGCCCCGCCGTCGGGAAACGCGGCGCTCGAAATTTCCATCCCGGTGCGAGCTGCCATCGGTTCCATAGGCGACCCATTGTACGCCGTCTTGCCACGCCGCGCGCGACGGCATAGCATCGTGGCAAATGGCAGATGAGTACTTATGTTTGTGCGCAATGTGCGGCTGGCCCAAGGCCACCCACAGAGACGCCAGCCTCCTGAACGAGGACGATTTCACCAGGGTGAAGTGCGGGTACAGGCGCTCGCCCCAGCGGTGCCGGCTGACCGGCTTCCGGCCTCCGGTTGCGGCGGCGCGGCGAGCGGCCAAGCGGCGGCGCGCGCTCGAGAGAAGGGCGGGAGCCGAAGCTTGCTCGCCGAAGTAGCTGCCCGCCCGGGCGGCTTTTCCTCTCGCTACGCCCGCCGCCCGTCGGCGCGCCACTCCGCGAGCTTCCCCGCTCTCCGCTCCATCGCGTCGGGCCGGCGCAGGAAGCGCTCGCTCCCCCTCGGAAAGATTGCGGAGTGGCGCGCGACGCCGAGGGCGCGGTCGACGCCCCACAAATCTTTTTCCGCCGTCAGCCACCGACGCCCGAGCCGCCGCATATCGAACGGCCCGGCGTAGCTGCGCAGCGACTTCCTGAGCAGCGCGTTGGAGAAGTACTCGTGGAAGTACGAGGCGGCCAGCTCGCGGACGGATTTGTAAATCGGGTCGCGGAAGCGCAGCGTCGCGTGGTTCGTCTTGCTGATGGCGCCCCACCTACCACCACGGCGATACAGCGCAACAACGTGATCCTCGTCCCACGAAGCACCCTTAAGATCCAAAAGTAACGGCTTCTCCCCATTCACCCAAAGGGCAGCAGCCGCGAGCATCGCGCCCTCGATGCAGTGCGCCTTCCTCTCTCGCAGCACCCGCCGCGGCGACATTATGGTCTCGCCGCGCCGCTCGAAGTTCGTCGGCAGGCGGTCGAGGAAGTCTTGAATTTTAATTGGCGTTGAGAGGCGGCGGAGCGCGGCGAGCTCCGCGCGGGAGAGTCCGAGCGTTGGCTTCGCGCGGCGCATCCTAGGGCGCGGCGAGCTCGTCGAGGCGCACGACGCGGTGCCCGAGCGCGTCGCGGGCCACCTCGGCCGGGTGGAAGCTGGCCCAGAACCCCTCGCTCCAGAGCGTGGCGTAGACGGCCGCCACCTCGTAGCCCTCGGCCTTGGCCTCGCGGATGCACGTCTCGATGAGGGCGTGGCCGACACCCTTGCCGCGGTACTCTGGCAGCACCGCCACCGAGCCAATGTAGAGCGTGATGCGCCGGCTGCCGCTCCGGTCGAGCCACGGGAGCAGGTCGCCCTCGCGTACCTCGCCCCGCAGCGCCGCGGCGACGCCGGCCTCCGGGAAGCGGTGAATGTCGACGTAGCCGATCACCCGGTCGCCGTCGCGGGCGATTCGGTAGAACGAGTACGGATCGACCTCGTCCCAGTAGTCGACGGGGCCGGTGTCCTCGCGCGAGAGCTCGCCGTAGACGACCTCGTCTATCGCGAGCAGCTCGCGCGTCAGCTCGTCGTGGTCGGCAAAATCTGCGCCGCTGCCGATGGTGACGCCGACGGGGAGCGCGCGCATGACGCGGCAACTATAGCAGCGCGTCTGCGTTGCTACGTATAGCTCCCGCTGCTAGTATCGCCGCATTCCCCTGTAGCTCAGTGGTAGAGCAGTCGCCTGTTAAGCGATTGGTCGTAGGTTCGAATCCTACCGGGGGAGCCAGCTTGAGTCCGGTTCCTAGCGTCCGAGGTGCCTCGCATGTAGTCTTGCAACATGGATTTGGGAAAGCTCAAGAAAATCGAGCTGCGCCAGGCGTGGCCTCATGAGGCGAACGATTTCACTCGTTGGCTGGCGCTAGAAGATAACCTTCGCGCGCTTTCGAGCGAGGTCGGCTTCGATATTAGCTTGATCCAAACAGAAGCCGCAGTCGGCGGTTTCAATGTTGATATTCTCGCAGAAGAGGCGGGTACGGGCAGGAAGATAATTATCGAGAACCAGCTCGAAATTACGAATCACGACCACCTCGGAAAAGTGATTACTTATGCCGCCGGACATGACGCCGGAGCAATTATTTGGGTCGTGAAGGACGTTCGCGAAGAGCATCGGCGAGCCGTCGATTGGCTTAATGAGCACACGGACGAGGACACGGAGTTTTACCTGCTCCGCATCGAGCTGTGGCAAATCGCTGACTCTCCGTTCGCGCCAAAGTTCGAGATGGTCTGTAAGCCGAATGACTGGGCGAAGGCGGTCAAGGAATCAGCGGGCCGTGGCGAGCACACAGAAACCAAGCTTAAGCAGCTCGAATTCTGGGATCAGCTAAAAGACTACGCCAAAGAGGCCGGCTCACTGCTTCGGTTCCAAAAATCGTACCCGCAACACTGGACCAATCTGAGTATTGGAAGCAGCGAGGCACACCTGTCCTTCACGATAAATAGTGTGGAGAAAGTACTCGCCATCGAACTCTACATCTCTGACAACAAAGAGCTCTTCTGGGATTTACACCCACAGCGGGAGGCGATAGCTCAGGAACTCGGTGCGGGCCCCAACCTCGAGTGGATGGATTTGCCCGAGAGAAAAGCCTGCCGAATTCGGCTCTCGCGGGAGGGTGACTTCCGAGATGAAACAAAAAGAGCGGAGTTCTTCGAGTGGTTCGTAAAAACGGGTGAAAAATTCAAGCAGGTCTTTGCCCCCCGCATTCAAGGCAGACGCGGCACCGGTTCAGGCCTCAACGAAAGGTAGTACGTTTTTGCGAAGGTCTATTCCACTATCGCCATTTTTGATGGCATCGAAGATTTGCCGCGTTTTTTCTATGTCAGATGTTTCTGTAAAGCGGAAAGCTGAGGCGGCAACATAATCAGCATCATTGTCGAAGGCGAGCCAGCGACGTCCGTGTTGTTCGGCCACCTGCCCCGTCGTATTCGAACCCGCAAAAATGTCGAGAACGACATCATTCGGAGCGGTTAAGAATTTGACGAAAAATTCGGGCAGCTTCGCAGGGAAACGCGCGGGGTGCTGCTTCACTCCGACCGCATTGCACGCGGCCATGTACGCCCCGTTAGATTCGGAGTTTGGAATCTGGAGCAGGTTGGAGGGAATAGCGCCCCCGTTGTCCTTTCCGAACGATGCGCTGATGTCGTGCCCAGACGGTCGCTTCTTGGGGCTGTAGAACTTAGCGGGGTTGGCAATGAGCAACTTCATACGCTCGCTGTAGGGTGCCAAAACCTGCTTCACGTCAGACTTGGGCCATTCGGTTTTGCTGAACCACCATACCGTGTTCACCGAATCTTTCGCGCGAATCTTTCTCTTGTTAACCCACTCGATAGGGCTAGGAAGTTTCGAGGGGTTGAACCAGTAGAAATCTTGCGCGAGGAAGAAGCCTAGCTCCTCGCAGAAGTGAATTAGAACTTTGAAGTTGTAGAGACTCCGCGCGGGTGTGCCACGTTGATACGATCCGCCCAAATCCAAAACAAAGCTTCCATCGTCTTTCAGTTTCTTGTGGACGAGCTTGGCGAATTCTGAGAGCCACAAAAGGTAGTCCTCCTGATTTTTGTTTCCATATTCCTTCTCCCGAAGCAACGCAAAAGGTGGACTAGTCATCACGAGATTAATGCTGCCATCAGGCAGCTTGTTTAGCAGCTCGATTGAGTCGCCGCAAAAAGCAGCTCCCCTTGCGGTTGTGTACGCCGGTGGCGTGTTCTGAATCAACTTGGCTGGATGGCTCATACGAGTGCTGCGTAAGTATATTTGAACCTTCTAAAGCGTTGGTAAAAAATAGATAAAGGCTGTATCCTCAATTCTACCAAAATATGGCCAAGAATCCTGACGATGTAGCCCAGCTCGAGGCCCTCCTCCCTGCTGTTCGGGAGTATCAGAAACTCGCGGCCAAACACGGCATCAACGATATCTTTCAAGACAATGGCGGTAAGCTGCTGCAGGTTTTGCTTCACACAGGATTGACCGCCCTTCGAGCGCGCGAGGGAAATGATGCCCGTGACGATGAGGGTAACGAGTACGAGCTCAAGACGGTGAATATCAATCTCACCAAAGGCTTCTCGACACACCACCACATGAACCCCACAATCATTGCAAAGTATCGCAAGGTTGATTGGGTCTTCGCCGTGTACGAGGATATTGAACTCAAAGCAATCTACCGAACGAAGCCCGCCGACCTTGAGATTTTCTACAAGAGGTGGGAAGAGAAGTGGCACAACGAAGGCGGAAAGGACATCAACAACCCGAAGATTCCTCTCTCCTACATCATCCAGGTTGGGAAAGTTATCTACCCGCCACACATGCCGGAGTCGGAAAAAGCAGAACTCGCGGACAAGGCGATGGAAGTTAAGGCTTAGCTTACCGCCGCAGGATTGAGTCACAATTTAGGCTGAGGCGGGCACGATCGATACAACCCCGTTAGCAAGTTTGAGGGGACTTTTTACGCATCCGAGCAGCTCCCTCTTTTCTAAGATACTGCCCGCCTCGAGGACGTATCGTGCGAAGGAGCGTATGTCTGGCTTTGGTGTTGGCCCGTCTTCTCTGGACTTCCCCAACACCACACTCTGAAAGTGCTGGAAGCGTTCGATCTCGGCAGATAGCTTTGTCCCCGCAGCAACCTTGTTGATGTCGACACCCTCGACAATGTTCACAAACTGCCGGATGAGGTCCTCCTCTCTTGTGTATCCGCAGGCACAATTTTTGTCCCGCGATTTCGTACAACCGTAGTAGACGTAGCGGTGTACCTTGCCATTTTTCTGCGTCTTTACCTTCTGGTCAGCGGTGATACCGGAGCCGCACAGACCACACGTCATGAGTCGTGTGAAGGCAAACTCCTTGTCCTCGCGATTGGTCAGGGAGTCCCGCTTGAGCTGCGCCTGCGTCGCGTCGAACAGCTCCTTCGTGACGATAGGTTCGTGCCTTCCCCGGTACCAGGCACCACTTCCTCGTGGGTACTCGAAGGTGCCAGAATAGAAATGGTTCTGGAGAATCAAGTGAACGTTGCTTAGGGTCAGGTGCTTGTTGCCGAGCGCCGTGCGAAGGTTGATGGTGAATCGAAGCCAGTGGTACACCTTTCGCCCGCTCCACTTCTCGTACGCCACTTTCTCAAACATCTGCCTAACGACTGGCGCCCGCTCCGGGTCGATCTGGACATAGCCGCGCCTGTCGGCACGATTCTCGTTTAGGTAGCCGGTCGGTGCCTGCGCGGGCCACAGACCCATCTCGCATCGCGCGCGCAGTCCTCGCTTTACGTTAAGCCCCTTTTGGTCGTTCTCGAGCTTACCTTGCGAGCATAGAATCATGAGCAAAAACTTCTCGTTGGGAGAGTTCCTAAAAATTTGCCCGTGCGTGCGAATTTCCGCCAGCAGCTTCTGGTCCATTAAGTCGACAACGGAACCAAGGTCCCCCGCGTTGCGAGATAGTCGGTCCGGCGCCCATGCCAGTAGCCCGTTGAACCGTCCGCGCCGTATGTCCGCAAGAATCTCGTTGAAGACCGGCCTCTGGCCGGAGTCCTTCGCCGAGTGCGCCTCGCGCCGCACCTCGACCACCTCCAGGCCGTCGCGGGCGGCGAGGTCGAGCATCTCCTTCGCCTGCGACTCGATTGAGAGCGCCTGTCTTTCCGCGGCTTCGGATGATTTTCGACAGTAAATGCAGTAACGAATAGGCGGGGCAACGTCTGGTGGACCTCCAATCACGGATGCCTGTGGTGGGTTTTCTGGCATACCTATATGGATGACGGAGTCCCTCGAGAAGAGCAAGGAAATGACCTGTTGGTAAGTCCCCAATGTAATGCTCTAATTGTCCAGCCATGCCCACGCCCGAGAAGAAAAAGCGCCTGACAGAAAGTGCGCACCAACATTTCTCTCAAGCATTCAATTTAAACGTTGCCGAAGAAAGTCTCGATTTCTTTGATTTGAACCTCGAGTACGATTCGCAGTTGTTTCTGGATCCTTTTCTGATTGCAAAGAGTCATGTTCCGGAAGTGGCCAAGCTCTTTGCCAACTTCGGAGACTTCTTTCGGTATGTGTATGACTGCTCGACTCAGCCGGGAAACACCACGCGACGCGAAACCCTTAGGAGGCTCTTAAGGTTCCCCGAGCCGCAAGAGTTCGGTTTTGGCTACACAGAAAATTCCCACAGTGGGTCGGGCCTCAATGCTCAATTCGCGGAATCTCTCGTTTCCTTCTTCATTGAGGGCACTGCTACGCGAGTTATCAGGGAAGAAGAGATGTACCCCTCTCGGAAATTTAACCCCGTCGCTCTCGAAATATTTATCGAGGGCATTGGCCCAGACAGTCTCAGCGACCTTGCCGCCAACCTCTTCAAAAAGAATTTCATCGACTACACGCAGCAACAGTGCCAACAACTCGGTATTCCGCTCAAGCTCCTTCCGCTAGATGCGGATGGGTTCGATTTCGAACTCATGGAGTGGCGCGGAGGGGGGCATTACATGTTGCCAGAAAATCCCCTTAAGCCAGGGACGGCAATCCTTCTCGCGCCCAAACACCTTCTACGAGCGGGAGAGTCGCGCGATAAAAATATAAAGAGCCGAGTCCGAGGAATCCTGAAAAGCGACCCCGACCTAAGCCGTCGTTTCCACACCTTTCTAGATCGAAAAGTTGAGCAGATTCCAGTTGAGGATATTCGAATTCTCCTGCTTGCGAACCCCGACCTCTTCAAGCGCTATTTGACGCTTCTGAGTGAAGAGCGAGGCATCCCATACGACTTCCAGACGGACGCGGCAGGTTTTTTGGCAATTAAAAAGCATTGGAATTCATTTGTCGGACATCGGTTTGAAGAGCCGCGGGGCAAAGATTGCGAGGCTCTCCTTGAGCGCGTTATGGACTTCGTAGAGATGGTTCGCCTGCATTATTCGAAACAGGATGGCTGGAAGGATGCGTGGGCCGATGCCTCGCATTCACATCCAGTAAAAGAGGTTGTTTGGGGACGAACAATCCGAGGGATGGGTTTCGCATATTTCCGCAATGTCCCCGACACAACCTTCATTCCCGAGGCAGGAAGCGGGAATGGCCCCGTAGACTTCTTTGTAGTGAGAAATAATTGCCGCATCGTTATTGAGATAAAAAAGTTAGAAAATAACACTCCGACCGGAAGTCCGCCCCTCCCTGCATATATACACGGTATGCGACGCCAGTTGGCGGACTATGCCGACACCACAAACGCCAATCACGCTGTTTACATCACGGGACAGCACTGGACTATGCGAAATAGACCAGAAAAAACACACGACGAAAGGGCGTCGGAGCTCGAAGAGATGTTACCCGAGGTGGAGAGCGGTATGCAGGCCAAGAACACTAATTTCAAACACCTCCGGTACGAAAATATTGACCTGGCGCCCCGTCCATCGGCATCACGCTTGTAGGTGAACCGCCCTTCATAGCCCCTTCGCGGCCTCCCCGAAGTGAGATAACCTAGCCCCTACCGGCCCTCGCCGGCGCACATGACCACCGTCCACGGCCTAAACCGCCTCCCGGCTCATCGGGACGCGACACGGCCCCCAAACCCACCACAGATGCAGAGACCCCCTAATCATTGCTGCCTGTGGTGGGTTGTACCGGGAAACCGGTACAGGCGGCGCAAGCCGCTGGCGTGGTTAGGGGATCTGTGCGGATTACGCCCGCGCCCGAAAACTAAAACCCACCACAGGTATGGAAACTTTGAATGCGCCCCCACAGGGCGAGCAGGTTAGGCGTTCCTCGACCGCGCACAGGCTCGCGTGGTTCTTCGGCGTCATTGCGGCGTTCGGCGCGGGACAGGCGCTCGCCGACGGGCGGTTCCTCGGCGCCGTCGCAATGGCGCTGGCTGCAGTCCTCCTCATCCCGCCCCTCTACGCGCGGGTCGCCGCGCGGTATAAACGGCTCTCGCTCGACCGCAACCTGCGCGGCGTCATCGCCGCCCTGCTCTTCGGGGCCGCGAGCGTCGGCATCGTCGCCGCAGATGATGCGGAGCGGCCGACGAGGGTCACGACCACGGCCGCGCAGGAGGAGTCCGCACCCGCCGAAGATGCGCCTTCGTCTAAGACACCCTCGATTGGCGAGGCGGGCGTCCTCGAAATGTCCGGCGGTGACGGCGGCGTGTGCCTCGCTCCAACCAAGGATGCCCACAAGGAACTCGTGAAGGTCTTCCTCGCCAACGACTATCTCGGCCTCCTCGAAATCCCCGGGGTCTTCTGCGTCGCGAAGGGCACGGAGGTGACCGTCATCGACTCGGCGTTCGGGCTCCGGCGCGTGCGGGTCACCGCGGCCTTCAAGGACGTCGATCAGGACAAGGTCGGCCGGCCGGGCTGGGTCGCCATGGAGTTCGTCCACGGCCGCTAGCTGCCGGGCGACAGGCCATCCTTGAAGTTCTTGCGGCACAGGGTGCAGTGCCCGATCTCCGAAAACACGACTTTGCCGATTGGCTCGTACGGCCGCACCTCCAGCGGCTGCGGTCGCTTCGGCTGGTACTTGGGGTGGTTGTGCGTGAGGACGAACTTCGCGGCGGCGACATCGCCCCGCCCCACGGCGGACATGATGGCCGACTCCGCCAAATCGCAGAACCGGCTCCGGCCGACGCGCTGCGCGGCCTCGGCCTGCTTCCGGAAGCGGGCGTTCGACGCGGCCCATCGGTAGTAGGTCGCTCGGGAGACGCCGCACCGCTTGCAGGCGTGCAGAACGAGCGGGTTCTCCCGCAGGGCCTCCACCAGCTTCTCGCGCGCCTCCCGCTCGACCATGGCGCTAGTCGAGCAGGGCCGCCGCCTCCCCCGTCACGCGCTCCCAGCGGCGGCGGATGACCTCGGCGTACGCGGGGCACTTCTCCATCGCGAAGCAGCGACGGCCCAGCTTCTCGCAGGCGACGAGGGTGGAGCCGCTGCCGCCGAACGGCTCGTAGACCACGCCGCCGCGCTCCGTCATCACCTTGATGTACGGAATCAAAATCTCAATCGGCTTCGCGCCAAAGACGACCCCCTGCCCCGACGACCGGAAGTTCGCCACGTTGTGCTCGACGAAGTCCGTCGGGCAGTGCCGCTGGCCCGCGCCGTAGCCCTCCCAGTGCGGCTTGCCGGAGACGGCGTGCAGCGCCGTCTCGTACTCGTTCTGGAACACCTCTTCCTCCGGCGCCTCATTCAGCGCGGCGGCCTCCTCCGCGCCGCCGACCAGCGCCACGTCGTGCTTCGAGTACAGCGAGTACTTCGGCGACGCGCCCTGGCTGCGGTTCGGGGCGTGCCATACGATCATGTTCCGCACCTTCCAGAACTTCTCCATCTCGCCCCAGATTTCGCGGATGTTCTTCCAGTTCTCGTACACGACGACGTGGCAGCTCGCGGCCTGCACCTTCGCCGCGTTCGCCATCCACCGGGCGGTGAAGTCCTCGGGCAGCTCGTCCGTGCCGAGGTAGCGGCGGTCGCGCTTCTGGCCGAACCCCTTCGCCTCGCCGCCTTTCTTGAGGTACGCGAGACGGTAAGGGGGGTCGGTGAACACCATGTCGGCCCGCTCGTCGCCGAACAGCTTCAGCACGTCCGCCTCGGAGGTGGCGTCGCCGACCATCAGGCGCGAGCCGCCGAGGTCGAGCACGTCGCCCGCCTTCAGCGTCACCTCCTCAACGCCCGCGCGGGCGAGCTCGGCCGCGAGGTCGAACTCCTCGGGCTCGCCCTCGTCGTCGGGGAACACGTCGTCGAGTTCCTCCGATGAGAAGCCGACGTCTTTTAGAAAAGACTCGTCGAACTCGGCGAGCAGGTCGAGGTCGAACTCGCCCACGTTCTTATTGAGGCGCAGGTTCAGCTCCTTTTCCCTCTCGATGTTGGGGATGCTCACGTACACCACGGGCACCTCCTCGATGCCGAGTGATTTGGCGACCTCCAGCCGGAAGTGCCCGCCAATGACCACGCCATCGCGGCCGGGCGCGCGGTTGCAGATAATCGGGTCGACGAGGCCGAAGCGGCTAATGGATTCCTTGAGCTGCGCCGCCTGCTCGTCGGAGTGCTTGCGGGGGTTGTAGTCGGCAGGCTTGAGCTGGGCGGCGGGGACGTGGACGATGTCGATGCGGTCGGTGATGTTCATGGCTCCGAGGGGTAAAAGTTATCCTCGTAGTTTCAGTTTGATTCTCGCGCATTCCACTACCCTGTGGCCCAGATTTTGGTTATGCGGCTCCTGGCGAGATAACGTCCCTCGCGATGCATTAATAGGCTACAAGAAACAGAACCCCGCAATGGCATCGATTGCCAGTCGACCTGTCATTCGGGAAGTGCGAACATGTCACCGCCATGAAGAAGCGGCGAAAGAAGGCAAAGGTGACAGCAGCCCCAAAGAGGCGCCGCTACACCCCGCGCGAGCAGCAGGTCATCAAGGACCTCGCCCAAATGCTGGGAGATATCGTACCGGCGACGTCCCGGGGAGAGTTCTCGCTGCAGTCGATCGCCAAGCGTAAGGGGCTTGGCAAGTTTTTCAAGGAGGAACTCTCGAGCAAGTCCAAGCAGTTCGCGCACTTCATCACCGAGCTTCAGCGACACCGCCCGAGGACGCTGAAGGTGCTAGTGAACGACATCCTCGCTGACGCCGTAGAGAAGCGACGTCTGAAAGGAAACCCGATTCTCCGACCCGAGGCCGATGCGCTCAAGGCGAAACTCCTCGAGTTCGGGGTCAACCTCTCGAAAGAGATGGACGAGCTGAACCTGCCCACGACGCGGCCTAACATTACCCCGCCGCCGAAGGTCATCCTCCAATCGCTCAACGGCATCGGGCTCCACCCGCTCCTCATGCCAGAGGTGCTGACCCTTTTCGCGGAGGGCCACATCAACGAGGCGGTGCGAAAGTCGGGCGAAAAGCTCGAGGCTGCGGTCATGCGCTGGTCGGGAGAGCGGCAGACCGGGCGATCGCTCATGGCCACCGTCTTCAACAAGGACACGCCGAAGATAGACGTGGCGCTCTACCACGGCAGCGAAATCGCAAACCCTATTGATGAGCGCGAGGGTTTCATGCTCGTCGCGATGGGCACCATGCAGTGGTGCAAGAACATCGTCGGGCACGGAGACGTTGCGCAGATGCCCCCGCACGAGGGCGCGGCGCGAATCATCATGGTGAGCCACATGATGCAGGTAATTGATATCGTCCTCGAGCGCCAGCGGGAGCGCGCCGCAAAGGAGGCGGCGGGCGAAGCTCCGACACCTCCAGAGGTGTAGACTCCCCCTGTGATTACCTGCCCCAACCCGGACTGCAAATCTACAAGGGTTAAGGTCGTCGACCTCAATTTTGCCTCGCTCAAAAGAGAGGGCGAGCCCGCCGACAGAAGCCCCCTAAAGCCACCGACCTTCTACTGCCATGATTGCCGGCGCGAGTGGGCTTCAAGTCCCGAGGCCGACAGCCTGTACGCGGAGTACGTCACACTCCGCGACGAGAACCGCCCTGCGGGCCAGGTCGGCGGAACAGGTGGCTCGTACGAAGTCCCGCAGGTTATTGCGACGAGAGCGCACAGGAGGAACGAGATTGCCCAAAAGCTAAGAGACAACCACCCGCAACACCTCGACCTTTCTCCGGACGAGTGGCTCCAGATCAGCGAGGACGCAGCCTGCGTCGTCTAGAGCTTCAGACGATAGGATCGCTGCCTTTCCCTCCACTCGTCTCTCCATTTTCGCTTCTCCGCAGCGGCCCGCTTTTCGCTAATCCGCCGCAGCGACTTCCGCCACGCCGTCGGGCGCTTCGGGTCGGCGGCCGCGAAGGTCGGGTTCTCGCGCTTCAGGAAGATGAGCGTGAGCGGCCTGCCGTTCTCGTCGGTCGTCGCCCGCGCCACGAGCGTGCCCTGGCGGACCAGCTTCCGCGCCGTGGGCGACTTGAGGCCGAAGCGGTCCTGCAGCTCCCAGAGCGTGTGGCGGCTGTCGCTATCGCGGCAGGCGTACCCCGGCACCGCGCCGGAGTCCACGGCCCGGCGGCACGGAGGGCACTTCGCGCCCCAGCGGTCGTACCAGCCGGTCTCCGGCGTGATGCCCGTGCCGCAGAGAAGGCAACTGTAGTGGCCGTCCACGGGGAAGCCGCCCGGCTCGTCGCGGAGCCGGGCCTCCCGACGCGCCTCTTTCTTGGCGCACTCGAACAGAATTTCGAACAGCCCGACCAGCCGCTCGGCGGCGTCCCGCGCCTCGGGCTCGCTCAGCTTCTCGCCGGTCTCCTTCTCGTGGATCTCCGCGAACCTCCGGACGTACTCGTCTTTCATGAGATGTTTCTTACCTTGCTAGTGGTGTCTCATTTGTCTCATTCTGACCCCGTCCGAGGTGCGTCGCTCTCGACCCGCGCGAGCCACTCGGAAAAGCTTGTGGGGCAAGGCGGTGGAATGTTCGAGTCCGGTCTGCTGAGCAAACGAAAAAGACGCCTCGTGCGAGGCGTCTTTTTCGTTTGCTCCCCCGAGCGAGGCAACTACTTGCCTCGCGTGTAGGATTCGAAGGGCGC
>Ga0209542_10010786_pt1 | contig 16383 bp, 16 predicted proteins | sample RifCSPhighO2_01_FD_184028 | JGI IMG/M metagenome (GOLD analysis project Ga0209542, IMG submission 184028) | Soil microbial communities from Rifle, Colorado - Rifle CSP2_plank highO2_0.1 (SPAdes) (version 2) | ecosystem: Environmental > Terrestrial > Deep subsurface > Rock core/Sediment ...
AAAAAATATGAAATAATTAATATTGGCAGAATAAAATATGTTGGCAGTCATTTCATAAAGGATTTTGAAGGAGCTGCAAAGAAGAGAGGAGAATTCATGAAATTAAAGAATTATGAGGAGATAATGTGGTTTTTTGAAGAGTTATATAAAAATATCAATAATTAAAATAATCCTCACTCATATTTTTCAAAATCTCTATCTGCTTCTTGTAATAAATCGTCAGTATTTCTTGTTAATTTTCCTTTTAAAATCCCAAATATCTCCCCTGCTTTAGTTTTATTTTTTAATTTTTCATTAGATCTCTTTAAATCTTCCTTACTAAAGCCAGATTTTTTTGCGGCTTCTCTAAAAGGTTTTATTGCTTTTTCCAATGTTTTTATTTTACGCGTTACCATCTTCTATTCTTTAAATATTTGGATTTTATAAATGTTTTATATTAATATATAAATACCAAATTTTAAATACAGATTATTAATGAAAATAATATGTTATACTTAATAGGTTTAGGTTTAAATGAGAATTCTATAACTAAAGAAGGAATTGATTCTATTGATAAATGTGATGGAATTTATCTTGAAGGATATACTGTAGATTTTCCTTATGAAATCAAAGAACTTGAAAAGGTTATCAAAAAGAAGATTAAAATCATAAATAGAGATGTTGTTGAAAGTGATTTTATAATAAAAGAAGCAAAAAAGAAAGATATAGCTCTTTTAGTTTATGGGAGCCCTTTATTTGCTACAACACACACTAGTTTATTGATTGATCTAAAAAAGAATAAGATTAAGTTTAAGATTATTTATAATGCAAGTATTTTTGATGCAATTAGTGAAACAGGATTACAACTATATAAATTTGGAAAAATAACAAGCATGCCGAAATGGAAAGAAAAAGAAAATTTTACCCCAAATAGTTTTCTTGATATTGTTATTGAAAATAGAAGAATAGATGCCCATACTCTTATTTTAGTTGATATAGGCTTAAGTTTTTATGATGCAATTGATCAATTAGAAGAATCCATGAAAGAAAAGAAAATAAAAATAGACAAATTGATTGTTTGCAGCAATCTTGGGACAAAAAAATCAGCTATTTTTTATGGAAAAATTGAAGATATGAAAGAAGATAAAATAAAATCAAAGCTTAATCCACCATATTGCTTTATAATTCCATCAAGTCTGCACTTTTTAGAGGAAGAATTTTTGGAAAGATTATAATTAGTCACCTTTATAAATAAAAATGTTTATTTATTCTAATGGAAGAAGAGGTTGTTGTTAGAGTCAATAACATAACTAAAAATTTTGGGTATGTTACTGCATTAAATAAAGTTTCAATAGAAGTAAAAAAAAACACCATATTTGGACTGTTGGGTAGTAATGGTGCAGGAAAAAGCACTTTATTACATATATTAACTGGTTTATTAAATTATGATTCTGGTGAGGTTTATATTTTTGGAGAGAAGATTAAAAATAAATATTCCAAGATTTTAAAAAAAAGAATTGCTATTGTTCCTCAGAAAATTTCTCTATATGACACCTTAACTATTTATGATAATCTGTATTTTTTCGGTAGGGCATATGGTCTAAAAAGAAATCAAGTTAAAGAAAGGATAGATTATCTGCAAAATACTCTCAAACTTGGAAATCTTGATAGAACTATTAGGATACTATCTGGAGGATATCAACAAAGAGTTTCTATTGGAGTCGCTCTTATAGCAGATCCTGAATTAATAATACTTGATGAAGCATTAGTTGGAATAGACATAGAAACTCAAAAGATTATAACAGATTTGTTGCTAAAATTGAAAAAAAATAAGACTATAATTATGACTACTCATTCTATCAGAGATGCTGAAAAAATATGCGATAATGTATGTTTTCTTCATAGGGGAAATAAATTATTAGATGGAGAGACTAAAAGTATAATAAAAGAATACACCCCTGAGATAGGAATTAAATTAATTGTCGTTTTTAAGGATAATAAAAGTGCAGAAAATTCTTTGGAAAAATTAAATGATAAATATCATGATGATATTAATTGCAATTTAGAAAATGAAACACTTACAATAAATACTAAAAAAAATGTTTATGATATTATAGATTTTCTAAATAAAGATAAAAAATCAAGAAGGTTTATAGAAAATGTTTACATAGAGAGGCCTAATCTTGAAGATGTTATGTTTAAACTAATAAAACCTGAATGAGATGTTATTCACAATAATCAAAAAAGAGGGGAAGCAGTTATCTTTAGATAGCGGTTTTCTTTTGATAGCTTTGATACAGCCAATAATATTTATTGTTATGTTTGGCAGCTCATTTCAAAGTGGAGATATAAATCATCTTGATACAATTGTAATAGATCTTGATAATACAACTTTTTCATCATATGTCAGAGAATCTGTTGATAAATCCGAGTTTTTTGATATAATTTCTGGAGAATACACTCTTGAAGAGGCTCTTTTAAAATTGAATAGAAGCGAGGTTAGAGCAGTTGTAGTTATACCCAAAGACTTCCAGAATAATATAAACAATAGAACTGCTGGTGAAATAATTGTACATATAGACAGCTCTAATTTTCTGACTTACAGTTCATTATCCGGAGCAAAGGTAGAGATTGTTAAAGATGTTTTGCAAAGAGTCACAAAGAACATATTAGGGGAGTTAGAAGAAGAAAAAGAAGAAGGAAAAATAAAATTAGATGAAATAAGGGCTATTTTTGAAGAAGTTGAAAAAGAAACTGAGATTCTTGAAGGAGATTTAGTAGAATTAAAAAGGAAAGGAAATGATGTCTCTGAATTTGAAGATTTGCTAAATCAAATTAATAATTCTATACAGCAAGAGATGACTAATTTAAATGAGACTGAAGAGGCACTTGAAGATATTATAACAGCTATCAACGGAATTGTTACTAAAAATGCAACTGAAGAAGCAAAAAAACAGGCAATAATCTCACAATTCTCATCTTTGCAGTCTGGGTTTGATGATAGTGAAAACAGGCTCAACAACATAATAAATGAGGTTAATAATGTAGATATTTCAGAGATAACTGATAGCTCTCTCACCAAAGTTGTAGATAATAGATTTGAAAAGATAAAGAAATTATTTGAAGAAGCTGATAACAAATCCAAGGATATTAATTTCGAGTTTGAAAAATTAGAAAAAGATTTCTTATCAGAACCATTAAAGATAACTGAAATTGAAAGCCATGGAGAAGTTAAATATTTCGATTATCTTGGCGCGGGTGTATTATCATTAATTGTTTTTTTTGTGAGTTTAATGGCTCCTGCATTGAATATAATTTCTGAAAAAGAAAAAAATACTTTGTATAGACTGTCTACAACACCTGTTTCAAGCTTAACTATTTTTATAGGAAAATTCATAGTCTTTATGATATTTGGATTTATTGAAATGCTTTATACTTTATTTCTTTCAGTATTCCTTTATGATTTAAGAATTAGTGGAAATGTCTTTGATGTTATTTTTATTTTATCATTATTATCATTTTCTTCTATCTCTTTAGGGCTTTTCATATCTTCTAAAGTTAAAACAATGCAGCAGGCCTTAGTTATAGTTCCAGTTATTGTAATACCTTCTTTTTTGATTTCTCATGCGTTTTTTCCTCCAGATATAATGGCAGAATTTATGAATTATGTTGCTTATGCTACACCAATGACATTTTCAAATCATGCGTTAAATGCAGTTATGGTCAAGGGTTTCTCATTAAAAGATGTTTTAATTGATATATATGCGCTGACAGCTTTCACAATTGTTCCTCTTATATTATTTATATGGAGTTATAAGAAAATAAAATATTAAAATGTTAGATATTAATTTATTTCTTGAAACTTTAAGGTCTTTTATAGAGGCCAATCCTCTGCTTATTTCTTTTTTTGGACCACTTATTGGTGGAGAACCTGTTTTTATTCTTCTTGCTTTTATGTCCTCGCAGGGAATTATACCTCTATGGGCTTTATTTGTATTTGGAGCAACTGCTGATTTTATTTATGATCTCTTTTGGTTTTTCTCTCCAAGATTAAAACTATTAAAAAAAGTGCCAATACCAAAATTTTTAGTTAAGAAATACAAAGAGATAAACAAAAATTTCAAGAATGTTGAGGACCATGAACTTCCACTTTTCATTATGTCTAGCAAATTATTAATAGGTACCAGGCTTATAACCCTAATTTCAATAAGTCTTAACAAAATAAAAGCTAAAAAATTTATCTTTTTTTCTTTTATATCAACTATCATATGGAGTATTATTCTTATAATTATTGGATGGTCTGCAGGAAAAGGTTTTACTATTGCAAATGAAATTTTTAAAAGTACAAGGATAACTTTGACAATAGTTCTTATATTATTGGCTATATTTTTCACATCAAAAATTTATCTGCATAGAAAATTCCATACAAAGATCATAGGGGATTAACAATGAAAATAAAAAATCAGGTTTTGAAATATTATTTTGCTATAGACACTATTTTTGGAACTAAAAAGAAAGTTAATAAAATTAACTTAGAAAATATAAAAAAAACCATTAAAGGCAATGGAAAGGAGGAGTTGACTGTATTATTGCATGGCACTGGCTCAACCTATTATGGTGCTATGTATGGTATTTTAAAATGGTTTACAAAAAAAGGTATAAGAATTGTTTCTATTGGATATAATGATTCAGATAAAGTAAAAGAATCTGCATTAAATGTAAAGAAACAAATAGATAAAATAATGAAAGAATCTAATATAAAAAAGATTAATATTATAGGAATAAGTCTCGGCGGTTTAATTGCTAGATATTATGTTGAAATGCGCAATGGAAAAAAAGTTGTTGATAAATTAATAACAGTTTACACTCCGTTTAAAACTGTAAACAGTAAATTCGGCATATTTCTAAACAAACTTGTTGGTGGCAAACCAGAAGAATATAATAAAGCTACTGAAGAGATAAAAAATAAATTTTCAGTTAAGAATCATCTTGCAATATATGGTAAACATGATGGTATAATAGGAAGACAATATCCTTTTGATAATCTGCCAAAATATATAAAACAAATAGGAGTTGAAGGAGGACATACTCTGGTATCTTATAATATTGATGCTATGGAAATAGCATTAAGATATTTAAAAAATAAAAAATAGGTTATTAAAAATGAATATTTTTAATTTTATATCTTTTATATCGGATTTTATATTTTCTTTAATAGATAAAGAGCCTATCTTATCTGTTTTTTTTGGAACTTTTCTTCTTGGAGATGAAATGGTTTATTTTTTTGCCTTTCTTTCTGGTGCAGGTTTGATTAAACTTTGGATTGTCATTATATTCAGTATTCTTGGTAATGGTAGTTGTGATATCTTCTGGTTTTTTGTTGCAAAATATGATTATCTTAAAAGATTCAGAAAATTAATAAAAAAAACTGAGGAAAAAAAGTTTAAAAAAGAGGAGAAAATACTTGAAGCCCTTTCAGAAAAGAAATTATATTTTACACTGCTTTTATCAAAGTTCTTTTATGGCACAAGACTTTTGACAATTTTTTATGTTGCAAAAAAAGAAAAAAAATTAAGTAAAATAATTTTCTACAATACAATTGCAGTTATTACATGGGTTGTTTTAGTTTCATTTGTTATGTTTTATATAGGTAAATGGACTGCAATTTCTTTTGATAGTGTCAGATATTTTCACAGACTCATTGGATATGCAATAGTTTTTATCATTATAATATTTTTATTTAATAAATTTGTATTAAAGAATATTTTAATGAAGATTAAATTAAATGATAAATAGAGCGAATTTTAACTATTGACTTACTAATTTATAGTAGAAGTTTCTTATTTCTTTTCCATTTTCATCCAAATATAAAGTAGATGCAGGTCTTCCACAATGATCCAAATACCCTGCTCTTTCTTTTCCATTTTCATCTTTGTAAAATTCTTTATCAGATTCTACTTTTTTATAAGGTAAAATTTTTTTGTAACTTCCTACATGATGGGGATTTTGTGTCTGAATAGAAAAATCCCAATTTTCTTTTACCCATCCTATTTGTGCCATCCCTAAGATAAGCATTATACAAGAAAGATAGCTCTTGTCCAATCCAACAAGACCTCCCACTTCATAGACTCTATCAGAATTTGTGTAGCCTTGAAATATTTTTTCAAAATTTGATTTGCTTTCAGGACTAAGACTTGACACACTCCAATTAGGATTAGAACGACCATTAACATATTTTGAAAAAGAATCTAATTCATTCTGATTCATTAAACTTATTTCAGTTGGAAGAATTCCAAGGGGGTTGTTTCTTTTTACAATTCTTACAGCTCTGCCTACATAAGGAAGACCTTCTTTAGTATAACAATTCAACACAAAAAATCTTGAGAACCGATCAAAAGGATCTTCTCCATTTTGTGTTTTAGACTCTGCTATATCTTTTTCATTATAACATCTAGATCTTAATTCTATTAACTTGCTTTTTTCGTAATCATCAATAACCTCTTGCAATATTGTTCCGTTATTTCTGTTTAAAGTTTCTGATAAAGAATTTCTAATTATGTTATTAAGCCTTCTAAATCTTTTTGATTTTTCTTCTCTATCTATTGCTTCACTTAACACTGTTATTTATCCTTTTTATTTGTTATAATTATATTTCGGCCTTTATATATTTATTTGTACTAAATACTATACTTTAATAAGAATGTGGCTTTTTTTAAAATAAATAAATATTTAAAATATCACCAATATTATCAATTATAAAGAGAGGAAATGGAATATAAAGCTAAAAGATTTGTTGAAGCAATTAAAAAAAATTTTGAAAAGGATAATATTATTTTTGATTCAGAATTATTTGAAGAATACACTAATAATACACTCGGCTTTAAAAGGAATATAATCGGTGTTGTTTTTCCAAAAAATAAATGGGAGGTAATTAAAATAGTAGATTTAGCTAATCAATTTAGAGTTTCTTTATATCCTATAAGTAGAGGTAAAAATACAGGTTATGGGGACAAAACTCCTATAAAAGATAATTGTTTTATAGTTGATTTAAGTAATATGAATAAAATAACAGAATTCGATAATATAAATGGATTTGTTAGAGTTGAGTCTGGAGTAACTCAAGAACAACTTTATAATTTTTTAAAGAAGAGTAAATCTAATTTTTGGATGGATGTTACAGGTTCTTTCATTGATTCAAGTATTGTTGGTTGTTCATTAGATGGAGGATTGGGACATAGTCCTAAAGGTAATAGAAGAAAGATTATCTCTGATATAGAAATTGTTCTAGGTAATGGAAGGATATTTAGAACAGGAGAATTTCCTGGATTAGGTCCAGATTTAGCAGGAATGTTTGTTCAATCTAATTTTGGAATAATAACTTCTCTAAAAATAGAACTTATTCCAATTCCAGAATATTTTGAATCTTTTGTTATAAGCATTTATGAAGATAAAAACCTTGAAAGTTTGATAGATTCTATAAATAAACTAAAGAATAGCGGAACTATAAATAGTACTGTCCATCTTGCAAACGCTATGAGAACTTTAGTTACAATAAATAAATTTCCTAAAGGATATTCTAAGAATCAGATATTAACAAATGAAGATGCTATAGATATTATTAATAATCCGTTAATTAAAATAGGATATTGGAACGCATTAGGCGGTTTATACGGTACAAAAAAAGAAGTAAAGTTAAAAAAGAAGATTATTAAGAAAAATTTAATGTCAATAGGAAAAGTTAGATATTTCTCGGATAAAAAAATAAATCTTTTGAGATGGATAGTAAACTTATTACCTGACAAAGAATCAAATATTTTAAAAAAAAGAGTTGAATCTTTAAAACATTTTCATGGTTTTTTAAAAGGAGAACCAAATAACGAACCTACCAGGAATATATATTGGAGAGAAACAAATAAACAAAATTTAGGTCTTTTAATGTTCTGTCCTGTTATCAAGTCAGATGGAAAAGAAGTAAGAAAAGTTTTAGATATTTCTGAAAGAATATACAAAAAATATAGATTTGAAATGCCTTTAACATTAAATTTTGCTGATTCCGGAAAGTTAATAGGTGTTTTTAGTATACATTTTAATAAAGAAATATTGGATGAAAATAAAAAAGCTCTTGATTTGTATAACCAACTTTCATCAATACTTGAATCAAGTGGGATATATAGATATAGAACAAATATAATAAATTCCAGTCTTATAAAGTATAAATATGGAAAAGGGGAAGTTTTAAAATCTATAAAGAAAACTTTAGACCCTAATAATATAATTTCTCCTGGTAGATATGGAATATAAATTTTTGAAAAAATTATTATAGATTATAATTCTTCATTTAAATATTTTAAAATCACTTCGAGTCTTTCTGGATGATGTGATGATGGATGATGTCCTCCTCTAACAAAAACTTCTCTTACATTGTCACATTCTATCTTATCAATAGGCATAATAAGATCATCTAGAAGTCTTATTGCTAAGTGGTTCTTTACAGAATTTATTTTTTTCATAGATTCTATATACTTATTATCTATATCTGGATTTCCTCCTGTAAATTTAGAAAACCAATATGCTAAATTATTTTTAGAAACTGGACAATAAGGAGTACCTACAGTAATTAATTTATCTATAAATTCTTTCCCATTTAATTCTTCTGCATAATATCTACAAACAAGACCTCCATAACTAACTCCAATAATATTTATTTTGCTTTTATTAGAAATTTGCATAAATGAATCAACAGTTTGTTTAACATATTTTGAAGATAGATCTAAATCTTCTCTGAAGTTATATCCAACAGGAATTATTATTGTCCCTTTTTTCTCAAACCATTTAATCGTGCTCATTAAAAAACTATGATAATTCTGAAGAATTCCATGTAGAAAAATATTTAATTCTAAACCTTTTTCTTTTATTTCATCAAGATTAGTCATGTTAATTTCATCTATTTTTTCTTTTGTTCTTCCTAGATTAGAAAGATAAAAAACCATATTAGATGTTTGAAATTCAATCATCTCTTTATATAATTCCCTATCTCTTTTGCTATATTTGTAAATTTCTCTTTGTTTCTTATTCTTCATATTAATTATTTATCTCTTAGAAAATATCTTTCAATAAGACTCTCTTTTCCTTCAAAAATATCTTCTAAAACTTTTCTTTTTAAAATCTGTAAAGGATTATATCTGTTTCCAAATAGAATTTTTTTTGACACATATTTATTAACGTAAGGATCAAATTGATTACAATATGGAATTGCTTTAACATCTCCTTTATTGAATAATATTTTTATTGCATTTGCTAAGGCTACAGAAGAACATATATTTGTTCCTGCTCTTATAGATGTGCTTTTTCTTTCCCTTAATCCTGGTTTCATATAGTTTTTAGCTAAGTTGGATTGAACTGTTCCAACAAAAAAAGCTGCTAATTTTTTATTGTAAGAATCATTTTCATTTATGCAAAAATATTCATCAAAATTAGGACCTCCTGGTTTAAAGATAAGATATGCTGAACCAAATCCTATAGGTCCTGCAGAAATAACAGGTATATCCTTTTCAAGTGATTTATTTATAAAATTTCGCCTTATTTCTACTTCATATGCATCTAATCCATCTAATGAAATGTCTACTCCTTCTAAAAAATTTTCTAAACATTCATTATTAATACCTTTATCATATAATTTTATATCGCAATTTGGATTTATACACAAAACCACTTCTTTCATTACTTCTACCTTACTTCTCCCTAAAGTTTTCATATTTGCTCCGCTTTGCCTGTTAAAGTTTTTTAATTCAAAATTATCAAAATCCGCTATATTAAACCTTTCAAATCCTGCTCTTGCAAAAGTTATTAAATGTTCTCCACCAACACTTCCCATTCCAGGTATTGCAACTCTAAATTCTCTTAACTTTTCTTGTTCTTGTTCAGTTAATATACCCAGGTTGCATTTGAATGCTTCTTTATAATCAAAATCAACCATAATAAACCTATTTTAAAGTTCTTTAAATACATTTATTCTATGAGAGAGATATTATCAAATATTTATTTTAGAAGGTTTTAAAAATGTAAATTTTATAATATTTTTATGGATTTAGAAGTATTAGAACCTATTATCAATAGAATTTCTAGAACATATGGTTATTCTCATGATGAAATTAAAGATTTTGAGCAGATAGGAAGAATTACTTGTTGGGAAATATCAGAAAAAAATGGTGAATATCCAATGAATTATTACAGGACTGCGATAAAAAGAGCTATTATAGAAGAGATAATCAGATCAAATGCTAATAAAAGAAAACCAAAAAATGGATTAACATCATTAGATATTATATTAAAAGAATATCCGGAAGCTATTAAACTTTCTGATACTGTATCTAAAAAGGGATATGAATCCAATAATTGTAATATAATTGATTCGTTATCTTTGAGAGAGAAGTATGGTCATTTTTATATTAATGGAAAAAATGGTATAAAAAGACAAAATAATCCAAAGAAAATTGCAAGAAATATTATAAAAATAGCTATTGAAGAAATTGAAAAAATCCCGAGAGAAGAAATAAGTGAAAAAGTAGATAAAGATTTCACTAAGAGAATGGGATTAAGAGGATTAATATGGGCATTTTATAATAATTCTATATTTTCTGCTTTAAGTGATTGTTATCCATTTTTAAATATGTATGATATTAGAAAACCAAATGGATTTTGGTCTGGAAAAAATGGATACGATAATGCTAAAACTGCGATTTCTTATTTTATTAAAAAAAAGAAAATCAAAAATGAGAAGGATTGCAAAAGAATAACTGAAAAAGATTTTGAAAAATTCGGATTAGAAGCAATGCTTAGCGTTCTCTTTAATGGCTCTCCTTTTTTGGCTTTAAAGACTCACTTTCAGGAATTAAAACCTTGGAACATGAAAAATATAAAAAAAGGTTTTTTAGATTCTGATGAAAACCAAAGGGGTTTTTTAGATGCTTTTTTGATTGAAAACAATAGGTCTCCTTTAAATGGTTTAACAGCTGAAGAAACTTATGATTTACATTTAAGAGATTTTGTTAATCTTAAAAGTATGGAAAATTTTGGTATGGCAGGATTATTAATTAATAGATATGGCCATAGTCCTTACAACCTTTTTTTACATCATTATCCAGATCAGATTTTACCTTGGACTTTACAAACAATGCAATCATGGAAAGATAATCCAAGAAAAACTGGAGCAGAGGCTATTAGATGGTTATTCGACGATTATTTAAAGATAGATTTAGAAGAAATACCAAGCTATGCCACTGAAAGACTTTTTAGAAATGTTGGATTCTCTGGTATTCTAACAAATAAAAGAATAGGTTATAATACATCTACTTATAGAGCTGTTAATAGTGCATATCCAGGAATTTTTTCTAAGGAAGATTTTAAAAATACGCGAGAAACAGTGATATTATCTAAAAATAATTTAAAAAGGAGAAATTAAGAAGATTTGAAAGTTAAGGTCTTTATATGATAAACCCTTATTTTAGAATATTTTAAATATAGAAACTGAATTAAAATATTAAGATGTTAGATTTTAAAGATACAGAACTAAAAATGCTTGAATTTTGGGATAAAAACAAAATTTATGATAAAATAAAAAAGAAAAATAAATCGAAAAAACCTTTTTATTTTTTACAGGGTCCTCCCTATACTTCGGGGAAGATACATATAGGGCATGCATGGAATAATTCTTTGAAAGATCTTATAATGAGATATAAGAGAATGAAAGGATTTGATGTCTGGGATAGAGCAGGTTATGATATGCATGGACTTCCAACTGAAAATGCTGTCCAAAAAAAACTTGGGCTTAAAACAAAAGAAGAAATTGAAAAATACGGTGTTGATAAATTTGTAAAAGAATGTATGAATTTTTCTGTAGAACATATTGGTTATATGAATAATGACTTGAAAAGGCTTGGAATCTGGATGGATTTAGAAAATCCCTATATGCCTATTAAGAAAGAATTCATATCAGGACAATGGGCTTTTTTCAAAAAGGCTCATGAGCAAAAAAGATTGTATGTTGGAACAAAAGTAATGCATTGGGATAGTGAAACTGAGACTGCTCTTGCTAAACATGAACTGGAATACAAAACAATAAAAGATAAATCTATTTTTCTAAAATTCAAAAGGAAAAATAAAAAAAATGAATATTTTTTAATTTGGACTACAACTCCTTGGACCATACCCTTTAATTTGGCTATAATGGTCAACCCTGATATTGATTATGTTAAGATGAAAATTGATGATGAAAATTGGATAATATCAAAAGACCTTTCTGGAGTTTTTATGAATTCTGTTGTTGGTAAAAAATATAAGATAATTGAAGAATTTAAAGGAAGTGAACTTGAGGGGGAGGGATATGAACATTTTTTAACTCCTGAAATGAACGGAAAATATGAAGAATTAAAAAAAGAATTCAAAAATATCCATACAATTATCTTAAATAAACAATATGTTGATACAACTGCTGGAACTGGTCTTGTTCATTGTGCTCCTGGATGCGGTCCTGAAGATGAAGAGGCTGCCGAGCCTTATGGTATTATAGGTTATAATTCCTTAAATGAAAGAGGAGAATTTTCTGATGATAATAAATTCAAAGGGTGGATTGCAAAAGTTGACGATAATAAATTCATAGATTATTTTAAAGAGAAAGGGAATTTAATTGCAGAAACAAAAGTTGAACATGAATATCCTCACTCATGGAGAAGCCATAATCCAGTTGTTTTCAGAATAACTAAACAATGGTTTTTGAAAACAAAAGATCTTATTCCAAGACTGGTTGAATTCAACAAAAAGGTTTTATGGGTACCAAAAAAATCAGGAGAAAGTTATGAAAGATGGACTCAAAATCTAAAAGAAAACAGTGTCACAAGACAAAGATATTGGGGATGCCCAGTTCCTATATGGGTTAATAAAAAAAATGAGGATGATTTTATAGTCATTGAGAGTGTGGAAGAACTTGAAAAATTGACTGGGAAAAAATTTGATGATTTAAGTCTGCATAAACCTTGGATTGATAAAATCATAATAAAAAAGCAAGGAAAAGAATATCAAAGAATTGAAGATGTATGCGATGTTTGGATTGATTCTGGGACTGCAAGCTGGAACTGCCTTTATGATGATCCAAAATTAATAAAGAGATATTTTCCTGCTGATTTAGTTTTAGAGGCAACAGAACAAACAAGATTATGGTTCAGTTTATTACAGATCTGTTCTGCTGTAATGTTTAATAAAAGTTGTTATAAAAATGTCTATACTCACGGCATGATTCTAGATTTTCAGGGAATAAAAATGTCGAAATCACTTGGGAATATTATATCTCCATACGAAGTCGTTGATAAATATTCTTCTGATATATTCAGATATTATATATGTGAAATAACTTCTGGTGAGAATATCAATTTTAACTGGGAAGATATAAAACAAAAACAAAGAAATTTAGTTGTTTTGATGAATATAACTAATTATATCAAAGATTTGATAAAACTAAACTCTTTTAAAAGGTTCAATCCAAACCTAAACAAAAAATCTAAAAAGAAAGGGATAGAGGAGAGATATATTCTTTCAAGAACTAACTCAACAATAAAGAAAGTTACAGAATATCTTGAAAATTACAATCTTGACCAATCAATAACTGAAATTGAAAGATTATTTTTGGAGGTTTCTAGGATATATATAAAAATGACAAGGGACAAAACAAATAATGATGGAGAAAGAGATGTTGTATTAAATACTTTAAACGAAGTTTATACTGATTGTTTGAAACTATTTTCAATAGTTTGTCCTTTAATAACTGAAAGTCTATGGCAGGAATTAAAGCCTCTAATGAAACTCGAAGAGTCAGTTCACTTAACAGATTGGCCAAAAGTAAATTCAAAATTAATTGATAGAAAATTAGAAGAAAATTTTGGATTAGTTTTACAAATAATAGAAAAAGGTCTCTCTGAAAGGGACAAAAGTGGTATTGGTCTAAAATGGCCATTAGCAGAGGCAACTATTTTTACTAATGATAAATTAGATGATGAACTAAAAGAAATAATTAAGAACCAATTAAATGTTAAAGAAATAAAAATAAAAAAAGATAAGGAAATCAAAGTTGAATTAAACACAAAACTGACAAAAGAACTGGAAGCTGAAGGTTATGCGAGAGAAATATCAAGAAAAGTTCAGGCAGCAAGGAAAAATGCTGGTTTAGTCAAGACAGATTTAATAAAATTAAGTATAGATGCTGATAAAGAATTGAGTAAATTGATATATAAAACAAAAGATATCATAAAAGAAAGAACTAATGCAATTGAAGTAAATATCAGTAGTAAAAATTCTCTTAATTATTCTCATAAATTCGAGGATAAGATAAAAGATAAAAAAATCATCATTTATTTTGAAAAATCTTAATTATCTCGGTTCTTTTGAAAAGGCGCGTTTAGAATATGCTTTTTTAATTATACTATCTTGGAATGACGAAAAGATTTAAATAGTAGATTTTTATATTTATAACATAAAGAGGGACTCACTATGATAGTCAAAGAGGAATTTTTAAATAGATTAAGAAAGATATTCGACTTAAATCTATACGAAGTAAAGGTCTGGACAGCACTTTTATCCAGAGGGATAAGCACTGCTGGAGAACTTTCCAATATCTCAGATGTCCCTAGAAGCAGAACATATGATATATTAGAAAACCTTGAAAAAAAAGGATTTATTGTTATGAAATTAGGGAAACCTATCAAATTTGTTGCATTAAAACCTGAAGAAGTCATTGAAAGAGTCAAAAAAAATCTTGTTACTTCTGCAAATGAAAAGAGCAAAAGACTTGAAAAATTAAAGAGTGAAGATATCCTAGAAGAATTAAATTCTTTATTTACACAAGGTATAAAATTTGTTGAACCATCAGACCTTTCTGGAAGTGTTAAAGGAAGGCAGAATGTTTACAACCATCTTGATATGATGATAAGGGAAGCTGAAAAATCTATTACTATTGTTACAACTTCAACCGGATTAAACAGGAAAATGGAAGCATTAATTCCTAGTCTTGAAAAGGCAAAAAGAAGAGGGGTTAAAATAAGAATCGCGACACAAACTGGCGAGCATAACAAAGAAGCAGTTAAAGAGTTCAAGAAATATGCTGAAGTTAGGGTTATGCCAAAAATAAGAGCTAGGTTTGCAATAGTAGATTCTGAACAATTATTATTCATGGTATTGGATGATGACAAAGTACATCCCAATTATGATGTAGCTATCTGGCTCTCAACTGATTTCTTTGCAAATGCCATGGAGCAATTATTTGAAGCTGCATGGAAAGGATTTAAAGCTGTTTAACTTATACAAACAACATGAAAGAGAGAATAAATAGTAAAAAGAAAAATGATATTTTTTCTCCAAAAAATTTATTGATATTTTTTGCAACGATTATTGTTTTATTATTTGCATTAACTTATTTTAATCCTGCTTTTTCTGGGAAGAATAAAAATTTAAGTCCAGATTCTGAAATTGGTGAATTGTATCAGCTTGTTCCTGTAGTGAGAAAACCCTGTCCTCTAGATGGCTCTGGTGATTTAACATGTCATTCTGAATGTGAAATTTGTTTTACTGAACCAGTATTTTATGTTCCTCCACGACCTGATGCTTCTAAATGTGTACCTAAAAGTCCTTTAACAAGACAAGGGTGTACTAGTAATCATGGAGATAGAGGAATTTGTATTGTAGAAAAAGATCCTTTTAGTGGTAAAGAAATAGGCAAATGTTCTGAGTGTCCAGAAAAATGTGGGGTGTGCCAGGTATGCAAGCCTGCTAAAAAAACATGTTGGTCACTTTTTGATTGTCCAGTATATGAAGAAGCTAGATGTGTGTTTGGAGGAGAGGAAACTTCTTATCCAGATGTTGATTGCGAATTTAATGGTGGACCTGGTATGTGTTTTAGAGGTAAATGTTTTCCTGAACCTCAAAGATCAGAAGAATAAAATTAATTAATTTTATTTACAACTAAAAAATTACTTTTTCTTAGAAATATAAAATATTATACATACAATAATGTAAAAAAGGATTATGTTAATAATCCAATAAACTATATTTAGTTTATAAGAATTTATAAAATTTAGATATTTTTCTGACTCAAGGGTTCTAAATAAGATTGCAGAAATATTAAAATAGATATAATTAGAAATAAGCATACTAATTAAAAGTAGGATCAACCCTAAAATCTTTATTTTTGTTGGTTTAAAAATTTCTTTTAGATTCATATTAGTTTAAATTTAGGTGATTAGTGGAAATACGGACTAAACTAACCTCCTTATACATAAAGTAACTAATAGATTATAAATATTTTCATTTCTATGATTAAACCTAAATTCCATTTCTTTTAAGTAGAATGGATAATTAGTT
>Ga0209542_10010787_pt1 | contig 16382 bp, 27 predicted proteins | sample RifCSPhighO2_01_FD_184028 | JGI IMG/M metagenome (GOLD analysis project Ga0209542, IMG submission 184028) | Soil microbial communities from Rifle, Colorado - Rifle CSP2_plank highO2_0.1 (SPAdes) (version 2) | ecosystem: Environmental > Terrestrial > Deep subsurface > Rock core/Sediment ...
AAAAATTTTCAATTTTTCATAGGGGTTCAAATCCCCGCATCCCCATTTCTCGTTGAACCCCCGACTTCGTCGCATAAAAAATTTTCAATTTTTCATAGGGGTTCAAATCCCATCCTATTTTAAATAAATCCTGCAAGAATCATCATTAACGCCATTAAAATAACAAACCAGCCAAACTTTACTTTTTCTGCAAATTTCATTAGAAGATGAATAGTCGCTAATCCAAAGATAAATGAGAAAAATAAAGCAATGTAAAATTCTTTTATTAAAATCAAATCTTTAAAATTCAAGAAGATATTCGCAGCTAAAACAATTGGCAAGCTCATTAAAAAACTTAACCTCAAAGAAGTTTTATCGTCGACATTTCTTAATAATAAAGAAGAAACTGTTAAACCACTTCGTGATAAACCAGGGAGAACTGCAATTCCCTGAACAAAACCCAAAAGCAAACTATCCACAATAGTTAAATTGTAAATTGTTCTGTTATTATCATACACCCTTTTCTTAGAAGAAGTTAGAAGCAAATATCCTGTAATAAGTAAAAAAATTCCAATTGTAATAGTTATAATTTTCGAAGACAAAGTAAAATTTTTCGCGGCATTTAAAACAAATTTGTAAATTACAAATCCAATAATTCCGCTGACAATAGTTGAAATAATAAGAAAGTTAAGAAGTTTTTTTGTTTCAATGGTTGAGTGTTTGTAATTTTTTAAGGCAATAAACAGTTCTTTAACATCTTTTCTAAAATAAATTAATGCTGCGAAAAATGTTCCGAGATGAAGAAGCAATGCTATTTTTAACATTGAATCTAAGTTTAAATTATTAAAAAAATTAGATTGAACTAAAATTAAAATTCCTTCTGAACTTATAGGAATCCACTCAAAAATTCCCTGAATTAATCCAAGTATAAATTGTTCAAATAAAGTTGCCATAAAAGTAAAAAGTAAAGCGGTTAATAAATTTAATGAATGAATGGAAAATTATTTAAAATCAATATAGGATAAAATTTAATGACACGAGAAGAAGAATGGCACATTGACGATGAAGGAAGAATTCTCAATTCAAGAGATGAAACTCCAAATGAAATAAGATCTTTTCCATACAGGGAATATATCCCATTAATTGGATTTTATATAAGACATAAAAGAGATATTAGGGAAATAATGCGGAATAGTGTTAATCATGAGGGGAGTAATTTTAATGTATTAGAAGAAACAATTTTTACATGTTATCATTTTGCTTCTTTAAGTTTGGTGATTGGTGGAATTGAATATCTTTTTTAATTTCCAAATAAATAAAAACGTTTATAAAATGTGATTCATTGAAATATTTATAAAAGAGAAGATGGCAGATAAAAAAGAAGGAAAAGTCAGCAAAAGTTCAGGAGCTGTTTCGCAAGAAGGACTTGGAATTTCTGGGTTTACTTTAGGAGTTTTGAGTATAGTTATAGCAGGAATTGTTGGTTTAATTGTTGGAATTGTCGGTTTGTCGTTTTGTTATATTCAACAAAAGAAATATCCTATGAAGATGGGAAAGGTTGGAATTATTTTAAATATAATCGGAATTATATTGAGTATAGTTGTGATTTGGATTACGTTTCAGCAGATACTTCCTCAATTACAACAACAATTCCAACAAACTTAAATGAAAATTCAAAATAAAAAAGCAGCGATGGAAATGTCTATAGGAACTATTGTAACTATAGTTTTGTTAATGAGTGTTCTTGTTTTGGGTTTGGTTTTGGTGAGGAGTATTTTCACAAGTGCAACAGATAGTGTTGATAGTTTGGGAGAAAAAGTACAGGCAGCGATAGATAGTACCTTTGCTGAAGAAGGTGCTCCTGTTGTTGTTTTGCTTGGAACTGATAAAAAAGCTAAAATAAAAGCAGGAACTGCTGATTTTGGTGTTGCATTTGGAGCAAGCACTCATGATGGAACAAAGGCTACTGAAAATAGATTAAAATTTAAAATATCTCTTGATACTAGTGCGAGAGAAAATTGTATCACAAAAATGACTGAAGTAAAAGTGGAACGGTTGATTAATGAAAATATAGGAACGAGATTAGATTTCGAAGAAATAGCTGGACCAAATGCATATGCAAGAGTAACATTTAATATTCCAAAAGGAACTCCTTTGTGTACTCAAAAAATCTTTATTGATGCCTATGATACTGATCAGCCTGTAGATGATTTCTTAGGAAGGGCTACATTTAGAATCCAAATCATAAAGAGTGGATTATTTTGAAGTAAGTTTTTAAATTCCTTTTTCTTTGATATTTTATGCTGAAGTTATATAATACGTTAACGCGAAAGAAAGAAAAATTTGTTCCGATTAAGAAAGGGCAAGTTGGAATGTATGTTTGCGGGCCGACTGTTTATTGGTATCAGCATATTGGAAACCTTCGCACATATATTTTTTCTGATTTGCTGAGAAGGATTTTGGAATTTAATGGTTATGCTGTTAAAGAAGTTATGAATGTAACTGACGTCGGACATCTTACAAGCGATGCGGACACCGGCGAGGATAAAATTGAAAAGGCTGCGAAGCGTGAAAATAAAAAAGCTTCTGATATTGCTGACTATTACTTGAAATTGTTTAAAGAGGATTTTAAAAAATTAAATATTTCTGAACCGGATGTTTGGGCGAAGGCAACTGAACATATTAAAGAACAGATAGATTTGATTAAAAAATTAGAAATGAGAAATTATACCTACAATACTTCTGATGGAATTTATTTTGACAGCACCAAGTTTAAGAATTATGGGAAATTAGCCAAATTAAATATTAAAAAATTAAAGGCGGGAAAAAGAATAGATATTGGGGGAAAGAAAAATAAAACTGATTTTGCGTTGTGGAAATTTTCTGGAAATGAAAAAAGACAGCAAGAATGGGAATCGCCGTGGGGCGTTGGTTTTCCTGGATGGCACATTGAGTGTTCTGCTATGAGTATGAAATATCTCGGCGAGCATTTTGATATTCATACTGGCGGAATGGATCATATTCCTGTTCATCATACAAATGAAATTGTGCAGAGCGAGGCAGCGACGGGAAAAAAGTTTGTAAATTACTGGATGCATGCGGGATGGCTTTTATCAAAAGGAAAAAAGATTTCAAAAAGTTCTGGTGGCTTGTACACGATTTCAGAATTAGAGAAAAAAGGTTTTGACGCATTGTCATTTAGATATTTGGCATTGACAACACATTATAAAAAACCTCTGGATTTTTCGCTGAATAATTTAGAAAGTGCGCAGACTTCTTACAAGCGATTGAAGAATATTGTTTCTGAGATAAAAGATGATGAAAGAAAAGACGAGATTTATCTTAAAAAATTTGAAGAGGCAATCAACGATGATTTGAATATGCCGGAGGCGCTGCAGGTTTTGTGGAAATTAGTTAGAGATAAAAAAGCTAAGGGCAAGATTAAAACAATTAAGAAAATAGATGAAGTTTTTGGTTTGGGTTTGCTTAAACGCGAGAAAGTTAATATTCCTGCTGAAGTTATAAAGTTAGTTAAAGAAAGAGAATCTGCACGAAAGAAAAAAGATTTCAACAAGGCTGATGAATTAAGGAAAAAAATTCAGGGAATGGGTTATAGCGTCGACGATACTGATAAAGGAAGTGTTGTTAGGAAAATATGATGGGAAAATATCGGAAAGGAGTTTTTATTGTAACTTATGCTTTTGAAAATGATAAAATATATTATGCAATCCTCAAGCGACACAAACATTGGAGAGGATGGGAGTTTCCGAAAGGCGGTGTTGATAAAAATGAAACAGAATTAAATGCTGTTAAGAGAGAGTTGAAAGAAGAAACTGGATTGAAAATTTTAAAAATTAAAGAATTTGGTGTGAAAAGTAGATATAGATATAGGAAAAAACTTTTAGATAGAAAAGAAATTGGGCAGAGCTATTCATTGTTTGCTGTTGAAGTCAAGAAAGGAAAAGTGAAAATTGATAGAAAAGAACATTCTGATTTCAAGTGGCTGATTTTTGATAAAGCAGTTAAAATTCTGAAGTGGCCGAATCAAAGAAAGTGTTTGAGAATTGTTGATAAGCGGTTGGGAAAAGTGAATGTAAAAAGTAAATATCTTAATTACACACTTTGTAAAAAATAGCTCGCTCCAAAGTCGCGAGGATAATTGCTCAGAAATCTTCTCGCGACCTCACTTGAACAAGGTTTTGAGGCGATACTCGTGAAATCGTTCGCCCTTGGCAGATTTCTTCGTTAATAATTTCTTTAAGCGAATGTTATCTGACCGAGCGTTTATGTTTTGACAATTTTGAATATTAATAACAAAACGTGGACGCGAGTTAAAGTCGATTATGAGCTATTGATGACACGAGCTTGCGAGTGCTAATGTTTAGTTAGAAAGTGACTTAACATAATAATTAATATCAGATAATAGTTTTTTAGATATCTCACGAGCTTGCGAGTGAGCAATTTTATTTCAAATTCAGTACCAACCAGTACTAATTTAACGTCGATAGATAACTTTAAATATAGCCCACTTTTTGTTTTTTTATGGTTGTGAAAAAAAAGAAATCTACTAAAAACACAAAGACTTCTAAAATTATTAAGAATGTTGAAAAAATATCAAAACCAAAGTTAGAGAAAGAATTTTATCAGAAATACAGGTGGTTTTTTACTAAATCAGGAAAGTTGGTTTATGGCGGCAAGAGTGCAGAGCAAAATGAAGAAATTGTTAGGGATTTAATAAAGAGTAAGAAAAACAGAATTATTATGCATACTAAAATTCCGGGAAGTCCGTTTGCTGTTATAGATGATTATGTTGGAAGCGTGACTTTGAAAGATATGGATGAGGCTGCGATTTGGACAGCTTGTTTTTCAAGAGCTTGGAGAAATGGATTGAAAAAAACTACAATTGATATTTTTTTGAGTGAGCAGCTTGTTAAAAAGTCTGGAATGAGTGCGGGCACTTTTGGAGTTATTGGGAAAATCGACAGGGTTACTGTTGAATTAAAATTAGCTTTATGCAAGCAAAAAGATATTTTGAGAGCAGCGCCGTTAGAATCATGCAATGGAAAAAAGCTTGCAGTAATTTTTCCGGGAAATATCGAAAAAGAAGAATTCGCAAAACAAATTTCCGATAAATTAAAAATTGATAAAGAAGAAGTTTTGAACGCTTTGCCGACGGGTGGGTTTGGGGTGGGGAAGTAGGATGGAAAAGAGATTGCGATATTATGGTCAAGTAGATGAAAGAGATAGGGTTTATTTAGAGTTTACTGCTGATCCTGTTATTATAAGAGATCGTGAGGAATTTTACGTTCAGATTGATCAAGAAACAATTGATTCATTAAGAGCTGAAATAAAAAGAAAAATGACCTTGAAAGAGAGATTAGAGGAAGTTGAATCTACAACCCAAAGTTCTCAATGAAAATAAGAACAATAAAAATTTACTCCAACAATTGCTCGCTCATTCTTCGCGAGGATAATTAATTAGGTTAATTAGATTCGACATTAATTGAGATGATAATTGATGAATTTGATCATAAAATATTTATTCACGAGCTTGCAAGTATGATTATTTAAAATGCCTATAATCTTACAACCCGAAATTCTCAATGAAGTTTTCTATGATTTTGTATTGCTCTAAGAAATCATTGCCTTTTTTTGCAATTGAAAATGTTTTTTTCCCTTTTTTATCTTCTAACAAAATTATGAATTCTTTTTTTAATAATTCATCTACGTATTCTTTGAACATTTGCGGCGAGAGGTTTGACGCGTAGAGAAGACGTGTTGGTTTAATTTGGCGATTGTCTCTGGTTACTCTAAGAATATCTTTAATTACATCTAAACGTTCTCTTTTCTTTGCCATTGTTTTCAACCATTTATTTATTTGTGAATTTAACTACGCCGTATAGGAAGAGCAAAAATATGAATGTATTAATTAAGAATATGCTTATGCTTATCACGCTATTCAATTGAAAATACAACGCGATGAATGCATTAAGAAGCCATGCTATTAAACTTAGAACCATTGCAATAAAATAAAATTTTAGGAATTGCCTTTGAGGATTTTTCTGATAATTAACTAAACTTATTACCGACGCTAACGTGAAAACAATTATTTGTGATATGAAAGTAAAAAAATGTGTTAACCAGACATGGTCAAGAATTACAACTATAATTGTCATAAAATAAAAAATTGAAATCTTTGGATGAAATAAAGAACTTGGGTAGTCCTCTCTTGAAGCTTCAATTTTTTTCCAAAGCAAACTATAAAGAAGGAAAAATCCGGCCATGACTAAAAAGAATTTGAATAATATTGAAATTATTTGAATAAAAATTACGTCTATTTGAAAAATGAATGCTAATGATTCCAGAACATATTTTGCAAAAAATCCGATGCCGTAAAAAAAGAAAGCGTTTCTAAAATACCTTATGCCTTGGTGTAAACTAATTCTGTAAAGTTTATGGGTTCTTAATACAATAATCAGACAGATAAGAGTAATTATTAAACCATACAAAATCTTTAGTGCTTCTTTGTTAATTGTAACCCAACCAAGTAAGTCCATATAAATCTATTTATGGGAGTTTATTTAAAGATTTATATAGAGGATTCTTATATATTCCGTATAGGGATTTTTGTTTCTCATCGTTTATAAAGTATTTTTTAGTTGATATAATATTAAAGAGAGCACTTATATTAAATGGACCAGTGTTTTCTCAACCTCACACCTTTTGCCTCGCTGACAACCCTGTATGATGGCTGACTCTCCAACAATGTTTGGAGACCAAAAATCTTGTGGTTGTCAGCAAGGTTCACACCTTATAGCAACAGACTTAAATAATTCCTCAAAATGTATGTTGCTATATTCGGGAGACTTAAAAACAACGAGGAAATATTTAAGTCTCACATTATATATTCAAATAAAAAGAGGCAAGGTGGATGAAGACCCACCATAATCTACTTAAGAAAAGCTTTTAATTGGACAAATTCTTTATTGTTTATGAATCAAACACAAGGAAAAGTCCAGCTAGGAAAAAATGGAGTTACTGAAAATTTTATTATCTCGTTGCAGAGCTTATTTAAAAAAAACGGGAATGTGAGAATTTCTGTTTTAAAAAATGCTGGACATAAAAAGGAAAAAGTTAACGAATATAAAGAAAAGATTTTAAATGGATTAGGAAATCATTACACTGCGAAAACAATTGGATTTACGATTGTGGTTAAGAAATGGAGAAAGGCGAGAGTTTGAATAATTAATCTTTCCTCTTTGTATTATTTTTTATTTAGTTTATTTAGTCATATTGATGCTTTCTCAATAATTCTTCTCTTACTTCTCTTGGTACTCCATTTAATATTCTTTTTCCAAGATACATGTTTGTCAAATAACCTCCAGCACAGATTAAGTGACCACCAAGAATTGATCCCCATGCATAATTAAAATATGGAGACCTGACTGCATCAGTATCAACAAAACCAGCTATAGCCAATGGAGCGGCAGATGCAATAGTGAGTATTCCAACTATACCTACTTTCTGCGCTCTTTTCCATATCCTATCTATTCGTTTGTCTGTTACATTTACTAATTGTTCAAGTTCCTGATTTACTTTTGGTTTTAATTCTAATGTTGTATTTGTCATTTTATTTTACCTCCTCAATTTGTCTTTCAATAAACAAATCTCTATAATGATTAACCATAGCGTCGGCATTCGATGCGCTTTTTATTAATTGACCATATGCAAATAGGCTCTCTCCGGTTCTTTCTGAATGTATTCTACTAGCCATATCTTCTTCTCTTTCAGATTTTTTAATTGATCCGCCGAATAGGGCACAGCCCCCGACAAAAGATGCAAGTCCGTAACAAACAGCAGGAATATTTTCCATACCGTAGTCCTTATTCAATATAGCTGCTGTGATTGGTCCGACAAAAGATATGATTCCACCAGAAAACCCCGCAATAATCCATAAATCATGATTTTTTGGGAGAGGATAATTCAAACTTTCTCTAACATTTTCATATTTTAATAATTCTGTGGAAGAAGCAATTGGCTTACCATTAAAATCCTCTAAAAAACCAATTAGACCTTCAGGAGTTTTTCCAATTTTTGTATCATCAGATGGTAGAAGCCTAAGTTCACGTTTATTATTATTTAAAAATCCGCCAAAAATTCCCAAATTATAAAAATTATAAACTATATCTGTTATGTGTCTATCGTCGTTAAGTACTCCTTGCGATTCCAAGAAAGATTTGTTTCGTGTTATACACTCAAGTCCTTTTCTTGCTTCAGGTTTTAACTCGAAGGTTTTGTTTGTCATTTTACTTCTTCTTCATTGAATTTTTTAATCGCTCATCAAATAATTTCTCTTCTAAATCCATCTTATACGAAGATCGAATTGCCCTTACACCAAGCAATGTAAATCCAGCTAGGAAAATTAGAGGTGCAAAAGAAAAATCGGATTGTTCATCTGAATTTGTCTGATATTGCGTTTCTTCACGTCTTGCATTTAAACTGTAAGACTCGCTAGATGCAAAAAGACTTCCTATTAATCCCGCAGTTGCGACTGTTCTTTTTATTCTGCTATTTATGTATTTCATTTTGTTTTTCTCCCTAAATTTTTGTTTTATTTAATTCAAGCAGTTATTTTATTACTACTTATTAATAATTACAGAATTTTAGGCTACTTAAGTATTATCTCCCCCGTACGGGGAGTATAATAGAAAGGTTTTTATAACATGAAAATTATTTTCTTTTATGGCAAATAAAGAAATATATGATTTACTTAATATTGGCTTAACAAAAGGAGAAGCTAAAGTTTATGTTGCTTTAAGTGAGCTTGGAAGTTCAACGGTCGGACCGATAGTAAAAAAGTCTGGAGTAGCTTATTCTAAAGTATATGACATTCTAAACAGATTAATCGGCAAAGGAATAGTGAGTTATATTGTAAAAAACAAAACTAAGTATTTTCAAGCGGCGTCTCCTTCCAACTTAGTTGAATATCTGAATAAAAAAGAAAAAGAAATCTCAATTCAAAAAGAATCTCTACTAAAAATAATTCCAGATTTAGAAAAACTTCAAGAAATAAAAAATCAGCAAGAAGCAGAAGTTTTTCTTGGCAAAAAAGGTTTGAAAACTGCTTACGAGAAATTATTCAAAATAGTTTCAAAACATGATGAATTTTTATTTTTCTATATTCATGACGAGAAATACGGCGAAGAATCAAATTTATTTTATAATAGCATTGTAGATATTTCTAAGAATATAAAGAACAGGGGGATTTGTAATAAAGAATACAAGAAATCTTGGTTCGCGAAGAAATCAAAACATCTAAAGATGAAATTCTCTGATATTCCAATTCCAGGAAATATAGATATTATTGCTGATAAAGTTTTGATTGTTGTATGGGGTGAAATAGTTTTTTCAATTTTAATCCAATCAGAATCTCTATCGGATAGTTTAAGGAATTATTTTAATGAAATGTGGAAAGTGGCTAAATAATTCCTCCACAAAAACTTTATAAACTCCCTCTTCAGTTCTATTTTATACTAAACTTACGCAATCTTGCGTTTGTCTAACGCCGCGAGGCGTGGTTGTTTAGAGATGAAAGAAAATAAAAATATTTTACAGTATGACCCGCAAGTTTATAATCTTGCTTTAGCAGAAGCTTTGAAAAAAGTTCCTGAGTTTGAAGCACCAGAATGGAGTAGATTTGTTAAGTCTGGTCAGAGTAAAGAAAGGCCAATTGAAGAACCTGATTTTTGGTTTAGGCGGGCAGCTTCTATATTGAGGCAAATTTACAAAAATAAAACTGTGGGAGTTCAGAGGTTTCGTACAAGATATGGAAGTAAAAAAGATAGAGGTATGCAACCGGAGATTTTTAAGAGGGCGAGTGGAAAAATAATTCGTGTAATTCTTCAGCAATCTGACAAAGCTGGTTTTACAGAAGTCTTTAAAGGAAAAAAAGAAAGAAGTGGAAGAAAACTAACAGCCAAAGGAAAAGAGTTTTTGGAGGGGATAAAGATTTCTGAAAAAGTTGAAAAGAAAGAAAGAGTTAAAGTTGAGGAAATTGTTGAGAAAAAACCCAAGATTAATGAAATTCTTAAAGAAGAAAATATTGAAGAAATAAAAGAAGAGGTTAATGAAGATGGGAATTAAAAACGAACAGAAAAAAATAACGCTTTCAAAACTTGGACGCAGAACTAGATGGGCTCCGTTTTGGGTTGTTTTGAAAAAGTATGGGAAGGGCAAGAGAGTGCATCCTTCGACGACGACAAAACAGAAACGTTCATGGAGAAGAACTAAATTGCATATTAAACCGCGAAAGATAAGAAAATCGCATTTTGGATAAATGGCTAAAGCAAAAACTGAAACTAAACAAGAAGAAAGGATTTATGTTATTCCACTTTTAAAAGAATGGAGTAAAGTTCCTCGTTATAAAAGAAGCAAGAAAGCAATAAAAGCCATTCGTGAATTTCTTGTTCGCCATATGAAAATCCGAGACAGAGATTTAAATAAAATTCGGATTGATAAATTTGTCAACGAAGAAGTTTGGTTTAGAGGAATAAAAAAACCTCCAAAGAAAATCAAAATTAAGGCGATTAAGGAGGGAGATATTGTAAGAGTATATTTAGTGGATTTTAAAGACAAGTTAAAATTCAAGAAAGCAAGAGAAGAAAGAGGTTCTAAGACTGCTGAAGAAAAGAAGAAAGATAAAGAAGCGAAAAAGGCTGCGGTAGAAAAAACTGAAGAAGAGAAGAAAGAAAAAACCGAAGACGAAATTAAAGAAGAAAAAGAAAAGGCAAGGGCGGGTGCTGAAGCTGGCGCAAAAATCGCAGAAAGACAGGCAAAACAAATGAAGCATCAAACTCAACAGCAAAAAGGGCCAAAGCATCAGCAAAGGAAAGCGTTAGCTAAATAGGGTAGTTTTTGTCAGCAATATAATTATTGATTTCTTTTATTACATTATCCACAGTTATCAAATCAAGTTCAGGATATATTGGCAGAGCAATTATTTCATTACATAATCTTTCTGATTTAGGCAAATCTCCTTCTTTATATCCTAAATATTCATGCGCTTTTTGTAGGTGCAAAGGCATAAGATAATAAACATTTGTTTGTATACCTTTACTTTCTAAATATTCTATCAATTCTTTTCTATCTCCTTTAAACCTTACAGAAAAAACATGAAAATTAGAATAAACATGTTCAGGAATTCTTTGTAAATCAAAATGATTAGGATCTAAATTATCTTTATATCTTTGAACAATTCTCTGTCTAAGTTGGTTCATCTCATCTAAATAATTTAATTTAACTTGTAAAATTCCTGCCTGCAACTCGTCCAACCTAGAATTAATCCCATTTATGACAATGTGATCTTTATCTTCCATTCCATACATTCTAAGTAGTTTTATTTTTTTCACAATATCTAGATTATTTGTAACTACAGCACCACCATCCCCATACCCCCCAAGGTTTTTAGATGGATAAAAACTAAAAATTCCAATATCACCTATTGTTCCTGCTTTTTTTCCATTAATTTCACTGCCATGAGCTTGAGCAGCATCTTCAATAATTGGAATTTCCTCAGGAATCATTTCTCTAAGTTTTTCAATATTAACCACATTTCCAAAAATATGCACTGGAATAATTGCTTTAGTCTTAGCATTAATAAGAGAGGGTATTTGTTCTATATCCATTAAAAAAGTCTGCTCATCAATATCAGTAAATACTGGTCTTGCTCCTGTTGCAATAATTGCGGAAATAGTAGGAATAGCAGTAAAAGGGGTTGTTATAACTTCATCCCCCTCTCCGATTCCAAATGATTTCATTGCAAGAATCAATGCATCTGTTCCATTTCCAACTCCAACAACATGATTTACTTTAAGATATTCTGAAAACGCTTTTTCAAAATTAAAAACCTCATTACCTAAAATATAGTGTCCTGACTCCAAAACTCTTTTTATAGCTGCGTCTATTTCTTTTTGATATTTTTCATACTGTTTTAATAAATCACATCTCCAAATCATCTTTCTTCAAAATATTTTATTGTGTTAGATAATGAAGTATTCAAATCAATTAATTCTACTTTAGATTTTACTGAATAACTTCCTTTACCTGTAATTTTTATAATCTCTCCTAAAAGTTCCTGTAAGGAAACATTAATTCCTTCAACATCATAAAATTTAAAACATTTATCTTCTTTTGGAATTAACTTAATAATATAGTCTACTAAATCTTTAACATATATTATGTTTTTTTTCCTTTCTATACTATTATATATTTCAACCTCTTTATTATTTAAAATATCCCTAATAAAAGAACCAATAAGCCCGATGTCTTCTCCTTTGGTCTTTTGATTTTCTCCGTAACAGTTTGGAATCCTTAAAGATATTACATCAAACCCGTATCTTTTAGAATAAATCCGATAATAATCTTCTGCAGCACTTTTATTTATTCCTTGACTATCTGCTTTTGCATACTGGCTAACAGAACCAAGATAAATTACTTTTTTATTTTGAAAATCCTTTAAATTATTTATTATATATAAGTGAGATAACAAATTTAATTCAACATCTAAAAAAGGTTTTTCTAATCCTATGTTATGAGCAGTTAAAGCCATTGAATCTATAATCAAATCAGAATTTTCAATTAATTGTTTTATATTATCCAAATCTTCAATTTTTGATTTATATAGCACAATGTCTTCCTTTATTTCATTTATATTTTCCATATCTGCTCCAGTATCTTCTATAAAACCGTCAACTATTGTCACCGCTGCTCCAAGACCAAGAAACTTCTTAGCAAGATTGCTTCCGATAAATCCTGCTCCCCCAAAAATTAATACCCTTTTCCCACTATAAAAACCATTTAAAACCAAATTATTATCCATTTTCTCTCATCTCCAACTTCTTATGTAGATTTATTGTCTGCCCATCAGTACAAAAGTGATGTAACCAAGATTATTGGAAATTACAGATATATAACCTTTATCTATTTCACTTACACTATTTGGAGTTAGGAGTAACCTTTTCATTCTTATTTAACAAGTTATTATTTGAATTTAAACATGCAGGTGTTACTTTTTTCTCCCAATAAAAACCGCATTTATCTATTCTTTCTTTTTCATCAATAGGATATAATTTACATAAAAAAGGCAGATTATTCCACCTTAAACAATTTGGATGACAATAATCTTTACAATAATCCCCACAACAACCACAATTGTTACAGCCCCCTCTTCTCTGGCTTAATTTTTCCATAACATAATAAGGTCTAAAAATTATTAAAGACCATCTTCTAAGGTGTCTTTTAAAACTTTTCATAGTTACTTTCGTAAAATCAACTTTTATCATTTTTCTTTTCCTGCTTAACCAACCAAAAGTGTCTTTTAAAACTTTTCATATTTATCCTCCGCTAATTAATTTTTATCATTTTCATTTTCTAATCTTATTTTTTTGAAATAAAGATAAATATATAAAATTATATGTAAAGATTACTTAATAGATTTTTTAAAATGAAAAGGGGCCAAAGCATCAGCAAAGGAAAGCTTTGCAGAAATGAGTGGAGCTCGTAAACTCACTCAATCATCATTTACTCCAAACTGGACTTCGTCACAGTTTTCCGTTTAAAATTTTTATTGCATTAACAATTTCTAGGCGAAAGTCCTTGAGCTTGCTCTGGACTTAAGTAATTGATGGCTGAACGAAGTGAAGGTAATTTTTTATACTCGTTTTCTCTAAACAAAACATGACTTCAATAAAACAGGAACTTAAAAAACGTGCTAATCCTAAAAAAGCAAAATTACTTAGCGGGTTTTTTAAGATAGGAAAGGGGCATTATGGCGAGGGAGATGTTTTTCTTGGAGTGATGGTTCCACAAAGTAGGGAAGTTGCTCGACAATTTTTAAATGATTTTAGTTGAAAAATATAAAAGGGGAAATAAAGATGTTAAGGAAGAAATTTTTAATTTTTATTTGAAAAATACGAAGGGGATTAATAATTGGGATTTAGTTGATTTGACTAGCCACAAAATTGTCGGCGAATGGCTTTTAGATAAAGATAGAAATATTTTATATGAATTAGCAAAGTCAGAAAATTTATGGGAGAAGAGGATTTCAATAATTTCGTGTTTTGCTTTTATTAGAAATAATGATTTTAAAGACGCGCTTGAGATTTCTAAAATTTTATTTAATGACAAACACGATTTAATTCATAAGGCAGTTGGCTGGGTTTTAAGAGAGATTGGGAAAATAAATTTGAAAGCCGAGGAGAAATTTTTGCAGGAAGAGGGAAGATATAAGAATATGCCTAGGACAATGTTGAGATATGCAATTGAAAAATTTGATGAATCCCGTCGAAAGAAATACTTGAAGGGAGAAATTTAAGGGATTGGGAGAAGGGAAAAGATATTTGAAGGGTGAGATTTAGTTCTTTTCATGATCAACCTCGATAAAATAAAATGACAATTGATACAGAACTTGATGAAATTTATGATTTGATTGATGATATGTTTCATGTAGGAGAATTTGAAAGAGTTAATTCTATACTTCAAGATTTAGATTTAAAAGATACTGAAACAGACCTGCTTATCGGATATTTAACAGCGACGCTTCCGGCAAAAAACAAGCTTCATTATAGAAAAACATTTTATGAAAGAGTTGAAGAATTGCTAAAAGAAAGAGGAAATTATGAAGATGGTTTGCTAAATGGTTTGGAGAGTTAGTTTTTTATACTAAGTGTTTTCTTTTAATTTATGACTTATATTGAAATTCCTTTAGTTAAATCACGAGCAATGGATATTGATAGCATTGAATATAGAGAACTTCCTCCTGAAGTTAAAGAGATGATGAGAAAAGATTTTGAAGAAGATAAATATAATTGCGAGTCTAAGTCTGTTGATTGTGGGAAAGGCAAAACTAATGGGTGTGGCGGAAGATGTTGCAAACTTTGGTTTGGTTTATCTCCCCAGGATCTGGACGAAGGATTTGAATATGAAAAAGATTTTCCTTATGAAATAAAAAAGGGGGAAGATGGATTTTGTATTTACTTTGACAGAAGAAGTTTGCAATGTGTAATTTGGGAAAGTCGGCCAATTACATGTAGGCAATATAGTTGTGATGGCGATGAAAGAATATGGGAAGGAGGAGTTTTTGGAAAAAATGGAAATTAAAATAAACCTCAAAAAAATCAAACAATCAAAATCAACTCAAGAACTACTAGAATTTTCTATAATTAATATTGACAAGCCCTCGGGGCCAACGTCTTTCAGCGTCGACGAATTTGTTAAGAAAAAACTTGGATTAAAAAAGATGTCGCATTTCGGAACTTTAGATCCTAAAGTTACAGGTGTGTTGCCTGTTGCGTTGAATCGAGCGTGTAAATTAATGGAATTTTTTATTCATAGAGATAAAGAATATGTTGGAATAATGAAAATTCATGAGGATGTTTCTAAGGAAAAAATTGAGAATGTGATTAGGGAAAAGTTTATTGGAGTGATTACGCAGTTGCCTCCAGTTAAATCACGAGTTAAACGAGAAGAGCGTGAGCGTGAGATTAAAAGTTTTGAGATTTTGGAAGACAATGGCAACGGAGAATTTATTTTTCAAACAATTTGTCAAGGAGGAACTTACATAAGAAAATTAATTCATGATTTAGGCGAGGAGTTAAAATGCGGAGCGCACATGTTGGAACTTCGGCGTGTTGGAGCCGGGATTTTTTCTGAAGAAAAAATTGTAAGTATGTATAATTTTGAAAAAGCAGTTGATGAATATGATAATGGAAAAGGAAATGATTTGAAGTTAAGAGAAATTTTGATTCCAGGAGAAATTGTTTCAGAGTTATATCCTGTTGTTTTTGTCAAAGAAAAAAGTGTTGAGAAACTTTTTACTGGCAAGCCTGTTTTTGAAGAGGATATTGATGAAGATATTCCACAAAATGAGGGGTATTATTGTATTTTTTCTGGAGATAAATTTATTGGAGTTTACAAAGGGGTTTTTGAAAACGGAATTGTATTGAGGGCAGAGTTTGTTCTTACTCCTATAAAATAAGTAGAAAGTTTTAAATACCGAAGAAAGAATGTTTTTTAACTATGGTAGGAAATTTGGAAATTATGTCTAATGAAACAGGAGATTTACATTTATCTGAACAAACTGAACAAACTATTTGTCCACATAGAGGAAAAGAATTTCATGTTACATTATATGAAAGGTTTGTTGATTGTAATAGACCTTTTGAAGATGGTTTTTGTGTTATGAGATATAAATCAATGGGAGAATTTGTCGATTTAGAAGGCACATCTAGAACTCCATGTCCGGTATCTGGATTAATCCCCATAACTATGTTAAAAAAATATAGAGAATAAATAGAAAAATATTTATATTCTAAGTGTTTAAAATTAATATGAGAGAAAAAAATTAC
>Ga0209542_10010789_pt1 | contig 16381 bp, 21 predicted proteins | sample RifCSPhighO2_01_FD_184028 | JGI IMG/M metagenome (GOLD analysis project Ga0209542, IMG submission 184028) | Soil microbial communities from Rifle, Colorado - Rifle CSP2_plank highO2_0.1 (SPAdes) (version 2) | ecosystem: Environmental > Terrestrial > Deep subsurface > Rock core/Sediment ...
TTTTCCCGACAAGCCGATTACGAAAAAGCCGCCGGAGGTGACATTGGGGGGAGGGAAAGGCGCGGTTGATCACTACGTTGCCGCGATAAAGCCCGGCAGAATTTTATTTGAAATGGACGGCATCTCCAAAGAGATCGCCCAGGAGGCGATGCGCCGCGCAGCGCACAAATTGCCGGTTAAGACGAAATTCGTGAAAAAATAAACATATGAAGGCGAGCGAATGTATGAAAAAAACCCCAGAAGAATTGAAAGACCTTCTCGGCGATAAACGAGCCCGGGCGGAAGAGCTTTCGTTCCTCTTGTCGCAGAAGAAAGTGAAGAACGTAAAGGAGCTCCGGGAGGTGCGAAAAGACGTCGCGCGCATATTAACCGTTTTACGAAAACAATCATAATCCATGAGACGTCTGAAAGGAATTGTCATATCGAATAAAATGTCTCGCACCGCAGTCGTTCGCATCGATCGACTCGAAAAACATTCGAAATATCGAAAATATTTTCGCGCGTCTCGCAAATTAAAAGCCCACGACGAGGGGAATGAGGCGAAAATCGGCGATGTGGTTATCATTGAAGAAACGCGTCCTCTGTCAAAGGATAAGCGATGGCGCATTGTCGAGCGCCACCCACGCGAGCCCGAGCTCGCCGGCGAGGAGGGCGGGTACGAGATAAAATAATGATTCAGCTTCGAAGCATCTTAAAAGTCGCGGATAATTCCGGAGCGCGAGTGCTCCAGGTTATTCGGGTTTTGGGAGGATCAAGCCGGCGCTATGCGCGCCTGGGCGATATCGTGGTTGCATCGGTGAAGTCGGCAGAGCCCCGCAAACAGGTAAAAAAGAAAGACGTTGTCCGCGCGGTCATCACAAGGACCCGCGCGCCTTTTCGGCGCGCGGACGGGTCGTATATCCGTTTTGACGACAACGCCGCGATCATCGTTGACGGGGTTGAGCCGAAGGGCGGGCGCATTTTCGGGCCCGTGCCGCGTGAGCTTCGCGACCGCGGATTTTCAAAAATAATTTCTCTTGCCCAAGAGGTGGTATAGCAATGATGCCAATATGCGAATGAAATGCCAATCTACAAATAGTTCATTCGGGATTCGTAGATTAGCATTTAATTTGTAGATTCGTATCATACATTTATGTATTTAAAAAAAGGCGACAAAGTAAAAATTATTTCGGGAAACGACAAAGGGAAAGAAGGAAAAATCCTTGAGGTTTTTCTCGAGGACGGGCGAATCATGGTTGACGGCGTGAATATTAAAAAGAAGCATGCTCGTCCGCGCCGCCAGGGCCAGAAAGGGGAGCGGATAGAAAAGCCCGCGCCGTTTGAAGCGTCTCGCGCGATGATTGTCTGCGGATCATGCGGTGGTGCGACCCGTATCGGTATTCGCTTGGAGGGCGGAAAAAAGGTCCGCGAGTGCAAGAAATGCAAAGGAAATATATAAAAGGAATCCATGACGACACTTGAAGAAAAATATAAAAATAAAGTTGTGCCCGCGATGCGCGCAAAGTTCGGATATAAAAATATCATGGCGATTCCCCGCGTGCGGAAAGTTGTCGTAAACTGCGGCGTCGGGAAGATCCGTGAGGAAAAGGATCAGGGAGAGATACAGAAGTTTCTGGCGCTCATCACCGGTCAGAAGCCCGCCCCGCGAGCCGCTAAAAAAGCGATAGCATCTTTCAAAACGCGCCAGGGTCTTGTCATTGGATATCAGGTTACCCTTCGCGGAAAACGCATGTACGATTTTCTGTCGCGGCTTGTTAATATTGCACTTCCTCGCACCCGCGATTTCCGGGGGCTTGATTCGAAATCATTCGATCCGAAAGGAAATTTGACAATTGGCATAAAAGAACATATAGTATTTCCCGAGATGATCGGTGAGGATTACCGATTTTTATTTGGCTTTGAGGCGACGGTGGTGACATCGGCGAGGAAAAGAGAAGAGGGGATGGAGTTATTAAGGTTGATGGGATTCCCCATTAAAAAATCCGAAGTACGAAATCCTAAATCCTAAACAAATCCCAATGACCAAAATCCAAAATTCAAAACACGCGTTTGGAACAATGGAATTTCGAATTTATTTAGAATTTAGATATTAGGATTTAGAATTTAAGGAGATTATGGCCAAACAATCTGTTATAGCGAGAGCTTTGAAAAAGCCCAAGTTTAAATCCCGGATTGTTCGGCGGTGTTTCCGATGCGGGCGCAAGCGAGGATATATGCGCGATTTTGACCTCTGCCGTATTTGTTTCCGGGAGCTTGCAAATCGCGGAGAAATTCCGGGAATTAAGAAATCAAGCTGGTAATCAATGATGCCAATCTGCAAATGACATGCGAATCTCGCGAATCACTGCTATAGTAAAAAGACATATTCGCAATTTGTAGATTAGCATTATATTCGCAGTATTAGCATCACATCTATGGATCCTGTTTCCGACATGTTCATACGGATAAAGAATGCAAATGTTGCCCGGCACGAGACGGTGTATGTTTCGTATTCGCGTTTCAAGCACGATATCGCAAAAGCTCTTTCCCGCGCCGGATACGTCGGCGATGTTGAGGTGAAGGGAAAGCGAGTGAGGAAGGTGATTGAAATCAACCTCCGGTACCGAAACAATGAGCCGATGGTTCGGAACGTAAAATTCCTGTCGCGTCCGTCTCGGAGGATGTATGCGTCGTACAAGGAACTTCGTGCGTCGCCCAAGGGCGGCGTTGTGTTTTTGACGACGCCGAAGGGGGTTTTGACTGAACGAACGGCGAAAAAAGAAAAGGTCGGAGGCCAGCTTATCGCAGAAATTTGGTAATCAATGATGCCAATCTGCAAATGACATGCGAATCTCGCGAATCACTGCTATAGTAAAAAGACGTATTCGCAATTTGTCCCGACGCACCTATTGAAAATTACGATAGGAAGTCGGGATCCCGACCGAAGCGTCGGGATAGATTAGCATTATATTCGCAGTATTAGCATCACACCTATGAGCCGCGTTGGGAAAAAACCGATAGTGCTTCCTCCGGGCGTTTCACTTGACGTGAAAGAGAATATTGTTTCCGTACAAGGACCTAAGGGAGAGCTTTCGCGAGAGATTCCGAGAGAGATTTCTTTCTCCGTCGTTGGGGGCGAAGTTCGGTGTGCGCCGAGGACCGAGACGAAAAAGACGCCGGCTTTGTGGGGCCTTGCGCGCTCTCTAGTCGCGAATATGATCGAGGGAGTTACGAGCGGTTTTGAAAAAAAACTTGAATTTGAAGGGATCGGGTATCGGATGGCGGTCGAGGGATCGACTCTTGTGATGCAGGTGGGGTTTTCTCATCCGGTGAAAATACCGGCTCCGAAGGGAATTTCTTTAGTTGTTGAGAAGAGTGTGATTACCGTTTCTGGTATTAATAAAGAACTCGTGGGGGAGACCGCGGCATATATCCGGTCGATCCGACCGACAGAGCCCTATAAAGGAAAAGGAATTCGCTACCAAGGAGAGATTATCCGCAGAAAGGCCGGGAAAAAAGCCACTGCGGCGGGATAACCATTGAGGCAATCGGTAATATGAAAAAAGCAGCTCTCAAGCGAGAAAAGCGAAAGCGCCGGCACACCCGGGTGCGCGCGCGAATCCAGGGGACGTCGACGTGCCCACGGATTAGCGTGTTTCGGTCAAACAAGCACGTGCTACTCCAGTTGATTGATGATAGCACGGGAAAAACAATCGTGTCCGCGCGCGATGTCGAGGTAGCGGCACGGGGGAAAAAGGCGGGCGTTGGCACGCGCGCGAGTATTGCGTTTGAAGCCGGGAAACGCCTTGCTGAGCGCGCGCGAGAGAAAAAGATTTCTGTCGCCGTATTCGACCGGGGAGGATATGCATACCACGGCATTGTGAAAATGGTTGCAGACGGCGCGAGAAAAGGAGGATTACAGTTTTAAATCACTACGAATGTACGAATATATACGAACATACGAATACTACCATAATTACCATTCGTACTTTCGTACATATTCGTAACTTCGTAGTTGTAATATTATGGCACGACCTCGAGGTCAACGGAGCAATATTCGAGAGCGGGAGCGGCCGGATTTCGACCAAAAGGTCCTTGATATCCGGCGGACGGCGCGCGTTGTAAAAGGTGGACGCCGGTTCACATTTCGGGCGTCCGTCGTTATCGGGAACAGAAATGGCCGCGTCGGTGTTGGCATGGGAAAGGGGGCTGACGTTTCGAGCGCGATTGAGAAAGCGGTTAACCAGGCGAAAAAGCACATGTGCGATATTCCGTTGACGAAGCATAAATCAATCCCCCATGAAGTGTACGCAAAGACCGGCGCTAGCCAGGTGGTTTTAAAGCCGGCTCGAGAAGGCCGCGGCATGATGGCGGGTGGACCGGTGCGGGTCGTCGCTGATCTCGCAGGGATTAAAAATCTCACGGGAAAAATTCTTTCCCGAACTCCGAACAAGCTCAATAACGCCCGCGCGGTGATCGACGCGCTTCGCATGCTAAAATCCAATACATAATTTATATGCAGATTCATAACGTCATACCGAAAACAAAGCGAATTCGTGTTCATCGAATCGGCCGCGGCGGCAAGCGGGGGACGTATTCGGGTCGCGGCATTAAGGGGCAAAAAGCCCGGGCGGGCGCAAAGATCCGTCCCGCAGAGCGCGAAATTCTGAAGAGAATTCCGAAGCTTCGGGGGTATCGTTTTAAATCATTCCGGGAGAGTCCGGTTGCGGTTTCCATGAGGAAGATCGAGGAGCGTTTCCCTGCCGGTGCTACGATTACTCCGGAGGCGCTTTTTAAGAAAAATCTCATCCGTCGCGTGAAGGGGCGGATGCCGAGGGTAAAAATCGTCGGGGGTGGAAAAGGCGGCAAGGTATTCGCGTTTAAAGGGGTTTTATTTTCCCATTCTGCTTCTCGTTCTTCGGCTGCGCTAGCCCTACCGAAGAAATAATGAGATGGTTACAAAACCCTGTTTCGTAGCGAAATGGCATTATTTCGAGCGATGTCGAGGACGGACGACGAAGGCGTATATGCAAATATACGACGAGGAGGACGGACGAAGACAGCGCCGAAATAATATCATTGCAGTAGAATAAAGGGTTTTGTAACCATCTCAATCTCTATGCTTCAAAAACTTTCGCTTCTTTTCACCGTCCCCGATCTTCGAAAGAAAGTTTTTTTCATTTTGGGGGTTTTGGTAATTTTTCGGATTGGCGCCGCAATCCCCGTGCCCGGAGTTGACCCGGCGCGGCTTAAATCGTTCTTCGAAGGAAATCAATTCTTCGGGCTTCTGAACATTTTTTCCGGCGGCGTTCTCGACAATCTTTCTATCATCATGCTCGGCGTGGGGCCCTACATTACGGCGTCCATCATCATGCAGCTTTTGACTATGCTTTTTCCGCACCTCAAAGAAATGTACCAGGAAGAGGGAGAGGCCGGGCGGGTGCGTTTTAACCAATACGCGCGGATCCTTACGGTTCCCCTTGGTCTTCTTCAGTCCTATGCTCTTCTCATACTTTTAATACGGAATCAGGTTATACCCGATCTGTCGCTCTTCGGATTTGCGGTGAATATGATTATTGCGACTGCGGGAACCGTGTTTCTCATGTGGTTGGGCGAGCTCATAACAGAAAAGGGATTGGGGAATGGCGTCTCGCTTCTTATTTTTGCGGGTATTGTCTCGGGCCTTCCTTTGGCTCTGCGCCAGGAATTATTCACGTTTACTCCCGAACGGCTCCCGACGCTTATCGCGTTTGCCGTGGTCTCGCTTGTTGTCATCGCGGGAGTCGTGATTATTACCGAAGGACAGCGCAATATTCCCGTTTCTTACGCAAAGCGCATCCGCGGCATGCGGATGTACGGAGGCGTATCAACTCACCTGCCGCTTCGGGTGAACCAAGCGGGCGTTATCCCAATCATTTTTGCGGTTTCGATTATTCTTTTCCCCGGGCTTATCGGGAGTTTTCTCGCGACGATTCCGAATGATATTGTCCAGCGCGTTTCGCAATTTCTCCTCACGGTGTTTAATAATCAGCTTATATACGGCGCCGTATATTTCGTTCTTGTTTTTGTGTTCACATATTTTTATACCGCGGTGACATTTGATCCCCAGGCGATCGCGGATAATCTTCAGAAACAAGGGGGATTTATCTTGGGGATTCGCCCCGGCCGCCCGACGTCCGAGTATCTCGCGCGGATTCTCAACCGGATCACGCTTGCCGGAGCGTTATTTCTCGGCGCGATCGCGGTTCTTCCTTTGATTGTTCAAAGTACGTTTAATGTTCAAGCGCTTCAACTTGGAGGGACCGCGCTTCTCATCGTCGTATCGGTCGTTATAGAAACAATGAAACAGGTAAACGCACAGCTCGTTATGCGCGAATACGAGCATATATAAAGAAGTCAATGTCGTCATTATCCAAAAAATTTACCATCTGTATCATCGGGCGATCGGGATCGGGCAAGGGAGTACAGGCGCATATGATTTTGCGCGCCCGTGGCAAGCGGATCCACCACATGGAAACCGGTCGGTTTCTGCGGGGCATTGTGAACCGGCATACAAATCTAACGACGGCTATCGCGCGGCGCCTCATGGGGCAGGGGAAGCTTTTCCCGGCCTGGTTTTCGAGTTACACGTGGCTCCGGGAGATTATTGAAGGCGGTCGAGCGGACAAAGAATTTTTATTTGACGGAGCGCCAAGGCAGATTTTTGAAGCGCGCCTTTTGGATGAGGTGCTTGGGTGGCACGGCAGGCCGAAATCACTCTGTATATACCTTGACGTAAATGAAAAAACCGTGGCTAGTCGCCTTTTCTCACGGGGGCGGGCGGATGATACGGCACAAGCAATCAAGAACAGGATGGAATATTTTCGGCGTGACGTTCTTCCGGTGATCGCATATTACCGTCGCGCGAGGCGGCTCATTCCTGTCAGCGGCGAAGATTCGCCTGATGTTGTTTTCCAAAACATTTCAAAAAATCTCGCTCGCCGGCTCGGGAAACAATGGAGTGTGAAGCGGTAGTCAACAAATAGTGATTCGAATAAAGACACAGCGTGAAATAGATGTTCTTCGCGAATGCGGGCGGCGCATGGCGCATATTTTGAACGAGCTTGCGGATGCGGTGCGGCCCGGAATTTCGACTGCGGATCTCAATCGCCGGGCGGAGGCGTCGATTGAGCGCGCGGGCGGTGTCGCGGTATTCAAAGGGTATGTTGTTGAAAATTCGCCGCCGTATCCGGCGGCTATTTGCACGTCAGTGAACGACGAAGTGGTGCATGCGATCCCGCGAGATGATGTTATTCTTCGTGATGGTGATATTATAGGAATCGATATAGGAATGGCGTGGCCGAAAAACCAAACGAAAGAATTTTTGCAATACACCGGAAAGCCCTTGGTGACTGATGCCGCTCGTACAATCGGAGTAGGCGCGATCTCTTCTGTTCTGGCGCATCTCGTGAAAAAAACCGAAGAAGCGTTTTTTGTTGGCGTCAAAGAGGTAAAGCCCGGAAATCGGGTCGGAGACATAAGCGCTGCGATCGAAACGTTTCTTTCTGCTGAGGGTTTTGGCATTGTTCGCGGGCTTGCGGGGCACGGCGTTGGATACGATATCCACGAAGATCCCATTATTCCGAATTACGGAAAGGCGGGGACCGGCCCTCTCTTGAAAAAAGGTATGGTTATTGCGATTGAACCCATGGCGACCCTCGGGGCAGACGACGTTCGGCGTGATCAAGACGGATGGACATTTCGGACTGCCGATGGTTCTCCATCCGCGCACTTTGAGCATACGCTTGTGCTTACCGATGATGGCGCAGAAATCCTTACAATGATATAATAAGTGTATATGCGCTATCTCGGGGTTGACTACGGGACGAAGCAGATGGGCATTGCGGTATCGGACGACGGCGGGAGAATCGCATTTCCCAAAACAATTGTCTCTGCCCGCACCGATCTGGCTCGCCTTCGGGAGATTCTGCGGATTATAAAGCGAGAACGCATCGGAATTATTGTTTTTGGCATTCCGCTCGATATGGCTGGCCGTGAGCGTGATACGGCACGGCGCGTCCGCAGATTTCGGGCTACCCTCGAAAAGCAGATATCGATCCCGATCGCTTTCGAGAATGAGATCTTGACGACGCGCATGGCAGAGAGCGGTAGTCATTCGCGAACAAAGATCGATGCCGTTGCCGCCGCGCTTATTTTACAGTCATACCTTGACAGAAAATCCGAAGCACGAAATTCAAAATTCAAAACACGAGTTCAAAATTTTTAGCGTTGGTATTTGTTTAGGATTTAGAAATTAGGATTTAGGATTTTGCCTGCATGTATCTTTCTTGGATCATCCCTGCATATAACGAAGAAAAGCGGATTGAAAAAACAATTTTAGAAGTCGACCAATATCTCCGTGGCCGGAATTTTGATTATGAAATTATCGTTGTTGATAACGGATCAAAAGACGCGACGTCCCGTGTTGTCGAGAATCTCAAGGGGCCAATAAAAAATTTAAAACTCATGAAGACGAACGGGCCCGGTAAAGGATGGGCGGTTCGCGCGGGAATGCTCGCGGCGCATGGAGAGAATCGGATATTTGCCGACGCCGACAATTCCGTTTCTCCCGGGCAGCTCGATTCGTTTCTGCCGTACGTGTGCGGCTCGGATCAGAAACCGGATTCGTGTTTTGACGTGGTCATCGGTTCGATCGAAGTCGCCGGCGCAAAAATCGAGGAGCACGCTCAGTGGTACCGCCGCGCTCTCGGAAAGTTTTCAAAATATATTATCCGTTTTATCGCAGGCCTTTGGGAAATTCGGGACACCCAGAGAGGATTTAAATTGTTTTCGCGCCGCGCTGCGGAAATAATTTTTTCGCGCCAGCGGATAATGACGTGGGGGTTTGACATCGAGGTGCTCGTCATTGCGAAAAAACATGGGTTTCGGATAAAAGAGCTCCCCGTTGTCTGGGTGAATCCCGGCGATTCAAAGGTGGGCCTCGGTGCATACGTGAGCACATTTATGGAGCTTCTTCAAATCGTGTGGAATAATATCTGGGGAAGGTATCGATAAATGTTATGAAGAAAAGAAAATTTTCTTCGCGTGAGGAAAAAACGATTTCCGAGCTTCGTCAGGACATGGTGTCCGGGGAATGGGTTGTGATTGCGACGGGCCGCGCGAAGCGGCCGCACGATTTTCTGAAACAAGCGCGGGCTCGCGCCCGAGATCCCATAGCGGCCTGCCCGTTTGAGAAACTGATTCCGAATCGGGTTTTGGTGTACTCAAAAGATAAAAAAAAAGGCGACGGCGATTGGTGGCTCCAAGTGATTCCGAATAAATACCCCGCTTTCGGGAAGGGGGTGTGTGCCGTGTTTTATAAAGAAGGGCCGTATCAGTGGACGGGCGGCGTAGGATTTCATGAGATTGTGATCACGCGGGACCACGCGCGCTCAATCGGCATGATGAGCCAAGAGGAAACGGAATTCGTCATTCGTGCCTTTCAGGAGCGCTATCTTGCGCTTAAAGATGACCGATGCGTCGAATACGTTTCGATTTTCCACAATAACGGGCGTATGTCAGGCGCTACGATTACGCATCCGCATTCCCAGATAATCGCGATTCCCGTTGTGCCGCCGGACATACGGCGGAGCGTTGACGGCTCCCGGCGTTTTTTTCGCGTCAATCGTGCGTGTGTCCACTGTATGATTCTTCGCTACGAGCGCAGGGTTAAAAAGCGGCTCATATTCGAAAATGAGCGGTTTGTTGTAATCGCGCCCTACGCATCAAAGACCGCGTTTGAGACGCGCATATTTCCGAAATTCCACAGTGCGCATTTTGAAGATATGACCGCGCGCGACCGCATTCTTCTCGCCGACGCTCTTCGAACGACCCTTGCAAAGCTTTTTCGCGGGCTCAACGACCCCGACTATAATTTTTTTCTCCATACCGCGCCCGTGAGAAATGTGAAGGATACTGATCACTACCATTGGCATTTTGAGATAATTCCAAAGACCGCGATCTGGGCGGGGTTTGAGATCGGGACCGGCATCGAAATATCTGTGATCAGCCCGGAACGCGCGGCGGAATTTTTACGCAAGGTTAAAGTCAGATAACCGAAAAAGTATGAATGCGCCCATTCTTGTTTTCAATTGGAAATCGAACCCAGAGAGTATTTCCGATGCGCTCGCGCTTGCTGGCGCGGTCGAGCGCGCTCTTGCCCGTAGCCGCGGCGTTCGCGCTGTCATAGCGCCGCCTCATCCGTTTCTCCATGAGGTCGGAAAAAGATTGAAGCGCGCGTTTTTGGGAGCCCAGGATTCATTTTGGGGCAAGGGGCCGTATACAGGAGAAGTGTCGCCCGATCAGCTTAAAGCAATGAGTGTTCGTTATTGTATTCTGGGCCATTCTGAGCGGCGCATCTATCAAGGCGAAACCGATGAGATAATTAAAAAGAAAGTTGCGGCAGTCGCCGGGCGCGGTATTACGCCGATTCTCTGCGTAGGGGAGAGGGAACGCCACGGTCGGGATATTCCCGCGATCGTGGGCGATCAGATCCGCACGGCCATCGGAAAACTTCCGCCCGGGGCCGTTTCAAAAATTCTCATTGCGTATGAACCCGTGTGGGCGATTTCGACAATGGTAGGCGCGCGCCCCGATGATCCGGAAAGCGCGTTTCGGGCAAAAATGTACATCAGGCGCGTTCTCAGCGATATGGTCGGGAGGAAAAAAGCCGAGCGCGTCCCGGTTCTCTACGGCGGATCGGTTTCTCCGGCAAACATCACGGGATTTTTAAAAGACGGCGAAATGGACGGCGCGCTTGTAGGCGGCGCGGGTCTCGATCGGCAAAAACTCGCGCGTATCATAAAGATCGTGGCATCCCGGTGAAGACGCATCGACCCGCTATGACTCTTCGTGACGTACGCCGCGCCCCCCTTAAAAAAAACACGCGCGTCCTTTTGCGCGTTGATTTCAATGTTGTCGTGAAGAATGGAAGGGTGCTCGACGACTTTCGGATGCGGCAAGCCCTCGCAACAATACATTTTCTTTTAAAAAAAGGATGTCGCATTCGTATTCTTGCGCATCTCGGGCGCCCCGAGGGGCGCCGCGTGAGCGGCCTCTCGCTTCGTCCGCTCGAGCGCCGTCTCAAGCATATTCTTCGGAGGCGGGTTATTTTTGTTTCGAATCCCCTCGGCGCCAGCGCGTACCGCAGTTTCGATACTGCCCGCGATATTCTTTTTTTTGAGAATTTGCGATTTTGGAAAGGAGAAGAGAAAGACAGTCCGGCGTTTGCAAAAGCACTTTCGCGTTGGGGAGATATATATGTGAACGAGGCATTCTCCGACTCGCATCGGGCGCATGCCTCAATTGTTCGGCTTGCCCGGCTCATTCCTTCGTATGCAGGTATTCGGTTCTCCGAGGAGGTTCGGTTTCTCGGGAGAGCGCTCAAAAATCCGCGTCGGCCGTTTCTTGTTGTTCTTGGGGGCGCAAAGGTTTCGACAAAACTGTCTCTCATCCGCCGTTTTTTGCGTCGCGCCGATCGCATTATCATCGCGGGCGCGATGGCAAATACCGTATCTTTCCTGCGCAGGATGGAAATCGGCCGCTCAACCGCCGAGCGTGATAAAACGCACATTCTTCCCAAGGCGCTTTTTTCAAATTCTAAAATTCTTTATCCGGTTGACGCGCGTGTGGTTGACTACCGCGCGATTACGAAGTCCGCCGTAAGTGTACGCGACACGAATGCTATTCGAACCCGGGACTTTATCGGTGACATCGGCCCCCGGTCGCTTGCGGCGTTTTGTCGGGAAGCGAAACGGGCCCGGACGATCTTATGGAACGGACCTCTCGGATACACGGATGAACGGCGTTTTGAAGACGGAACGAAGAAATTCGCTTTAGCGCTTTCGCGTCTTAGGTCGTTTCGTATCGTCGGGGGGGGCGAGACAATCGGCGTTATCAATCGCTTCGGGCTTGTGAATACATTTTCGCATGTATCGACCGGCGGCGGAGCGATGCTTGAATTCTTGATGGGGAAAAAACTTCCGGGTATTTCCGTTCTCGAATCGTAATTTCTTTCACCCCGTTAGAAATATAGTTTCTAACGGGGTTCAAATCCTATGCGCTATACCGGCGTTCATCATTTTCAGGAAGAAAACGGCTACGAGATACAGGGCGCGTGGTTTCCGCGCGTTACGAGGATTCTCGATATAAAGGCAAAGCCGGGGCTTGATCATTTTTTTCGTGAGGTGGGGGATTATGCGGTAGCCGCAACCATAAAGGTGAAGTCCGCCGAGGAGGGAACGCGCGTCCACGAAACCGCGGAAAAAATACTTGTGGGCGAGAAAGTTGACATCCCGGACGAGATCCGTCCCGCGATGGATGCACTGGGAGCGTTTGCAAAAAAACATTCGATTATCGTATTTCCGGAGTTTGTTGAGCGGCGCATGTGGTCGGAGCGTTACCGCTATGCGGGAACGATTGATGCGCTTGCGATGATACGGGGAAAAGTGGGTGTGCTTGATATCAAAACATCGAACGGTTTTTATCCGGAATTTAATCTTCAGACCGCGGCCTATATGTCGGCGTTTCAGGAGCTTGGCGTGAGAAAAGCCGTTGGGTGTTCGTTTGCCGTTGAAACGCGCTGGATTCTCAGAATAAACCAGCATGAGGTGTGCCGCTGGTGCAGGGCGACAAAGCGGACTAAGGGCGGGCGCACGAAGGTTCGCGAGAACGGGAACAGTAGTGCGCTCTGCGCTTCCGGAAACGGACACGAATGGGGCGGAATTGTCGGGGATATCGAACTTCGCGAATTCCCCAATAGTATTCACCGGGATACCAGGGCATTTCTTGCCGCGAAAATTCTCTGGGAATGGGAGAATGACTATTGGTTACGTCAAGCGGGATATGTCCGATAGAATGTATCGATATATGGTTATAAATAAAAAGGACATAAAAAAATTGATTGTATATACTGACGGCGGTTCTCGCGGAAATCCGGGGCCTGCGGCAATCGGTGTTGTTATTCAGGATTCTGACGGCCGTTTCGTAAAATCGTACGGCAAATCAATTGGCCAGAAGACCAATAATGAAGCGGAATACGAAGCCGTAGCGTTTGCGCTTGGGCGCGTAAAGGCGCTTTTCGGAGGAGCGAAAGCTCGACTGTTTGTGGTTACGGTGAATATGGACAGTGAATTGGTTGCGCGGCAACTCGGAGGAAAATACAAAATAGAAGAAGAACGGCTTTTTCCGCTTTTTATAAAAATTTGGAATTCTCGGCTTGATTTTCACGAGATCATATTCCATCACATACCGCGCGAGAAAAATCGGGACGCCGATCGGCTCGTAAACGAAGCGCTCGATAAAGAGCAAACGCAACTTTTTTAATAGGGGAGTATTCCCGATGCCAGCCGAGTGAAATTATAGCGACGGGTTGACCCCGTTAGAAGTCTTGAGCAGAGAAAATTCTCAAGAATTTTCTCTGCATGGTACATACTCGGTGTGTTATATTCTCCGCGCGTTTTCAGCATCGTTTTTTGATTATCTGTAACCCGACTTCTAACGGGGTTGATTTTTTTTAAAAAAGGAATATACTCAAATCGTTCCTTTCACGTATGGCCGCTCTCACGAATGTTTAAACATTTTGTTGGGGGAGGAAAGTCCGAACACCATCGTTCCTCACTTCTGTGAGGAGCCGCAGACAATCGCTGACTTGAGTAAACGCTGACAAACGCAGACAGAAAATGTCCGCGTAAGATCCGCGATGAAAATTGTCCGCGTTGAGTCCGCGGCGACTCGCGGTAGCGAGGAGCGAAAGCGATAGCGGTTAACGGCCGCCCGGTGAAGTTTAAACATTTTATGTTTAAATATCTCACTGCGGGATAGTGTCACAGAAACAATACCGCCTTCATCTTGTCTTCGACAAGATCGCGGAACAGCGCAGACTGCTCCGACTAAAGTCGGAGTACGCAGACAGACGCGGACAAAACGTGTCGGCGCAAATCCGCGATGGAAAAAGTCCGCGTAAGTCAGCGATCTCGCCGAAGGCGAGATGACGGCAAGGGTGAAAAGAGGTGAGGTAAGAGCTCACACTCCGACGGAGTAATTCGTCGGAGCGAAAAACTCCTATCCGGTGCAACCTCAATTAGTTACTAGTTACTAGTAACTAAACGGGGGCTTGAGTCCGAGAGCAATCGAGGACCTAGATAGATGGCCATATCATATTCTTTCAAATTTTTTAAAAAATTGGGAGGGATGTGAACAGAATTCGGCTTATAGTGAGCGGCACACAAAACAAAAATTCCACGACGAGACGCCGTGGAATTTTTGTTTTTTTCTACACAAGCGATATATCGATCTTTCGGCCGTTCCGCCGGTTTTTTGAGTTTTCAATACGCCGCAAAAAAAGATCGATTTGATCCTTCCGGTACACACGGTAGTTGTTTATCGGATTTCGGTACGCGGAGAGAATTCCTCTCTTGTCCCAGTTCCTTAGAGTGAGTGGAGCAACGCCCAAAATTTTCGCGGCATCTTTTATTGTAAGATACGTGATTTCCATGAGTGAGGCAAACGTTAGCGATTTTCGTTAATTTTCAAAACCTGTCAAGAGGGGAAGTATGGGAAAGCAAGGAAAATGAGCGGTTTTTATCAAAATTTACGTTTTTCCATACATTGATAAACCCTACTATGTTATGTCGACTACGTATCAAGGTTCATCAAGAATCATTACTTCTTATCAATTTATATCGTGGTCCTCTCTAATTATTGGGGAAAATGATATTATCTGCAACAAATGTTTTCCACAAAGGAATCATGAGGAGTAAAAAAACTTGATGGTATACTTTCATTAGGACTGCGAGGGGAATTTCCGAAACGTTATCGTTTATTTCTCGTATCTATCAATTTTTTTGACAGTCACCGTGACGAGGAATAACTTGGAGTCAGCAAAAAAATTTCAAGCAGGAGGTTTGTATACCGCGAGAAAAATATTTTCGCTGAATTCCATGGGCGCGTTTGCGAATATCTGCAAAATTTTTCAACCAAAGGCATTTTAGAAATAAAATTAAGACGATCGTTGAGGTAGCCGCGCAGTATCCCGGATTATCGCAGTTTAAAAATAAAAGCGCACGGTGATGCGAGCTCTCGAACGAACTTTCTCCGTATCTTTATGTCTTTGACTTCTGAGCGGCGAGGCAGTTGCCGCGCGCGCGATGAGAATTTGCTTAATTTTTTTTCCTCTATGAAAACGATATCGTTTTTTTCCCGTATCTATCAAGATTTTATTTGTGGTCAGGTCTGCATAATATGAATCCGGAGTACCGCTCACTCGCTGATATCGCGAAAGAATTCAAGGTAAGCCAGGACTACCTTCGTTTTTTAATTTTCAAGAAACGGCTTCACGCGGCGAAGTTCGGCCGCAATTGGTTCACGACGCGTGTTTGGATGGAGGAGTGTTTCCGCGGATCTGGGAAGGGGCGGGCCGTAAGCAGTAATGATTCTTCTGTGTCGACGGGACGCCTCACGTTTTCGTCCAATATGGCCCTGTCGACTTCGGGGTTTTCCGTTACGCACGCGCCGGGAAGCGCTACCTCGGGTATTCTCGTTTCGTTTGCATCGGCTTTTCGCGAGTCCCTTCTTGTCGTCGTTTCTATTTTTGAAGATCCGCGCGCACTCTTTCGTTTTGCCAAAAGTTTTTCCGCCGCCGCCGCAGTCGCAATACTCTTTTTTGCAGCGGGACTCTATGGTGTGCAATGGGTGTACGGCGAATTTCTTGCTTCGTCCCAACTTTCCGCGAAAAACTTTTTTGGAAATACAGCGGCACTCGTTGATACGATTCGGCGTGTTGCCCAAGCGCCTGCGAGCGTACCTCAGGTGGCGGCTCTCCCAGATTCGCTTTCTCCAAAAGGAGGAATCGGGTTTACGGTAAAAGTCGAAAATGCTGATGTTGCAGACGGCGATATCGTAACTTTTTCTGACGGCGCGTATCGTTTGTCGACTGCCGCGCATGACGCCAATATGCTCGGCGTCGTAAGTATGAATCCCGCGATTACCGTCGGGACCGTTTCGTCTGATGGCGTTCCGGTCGTGTCGTCGGGCAATGCGTATGTTCGCGTCTCGACCGTAAACGGCGCAATAAAATCTGGAGATCTTATTACGACGTCAATCATTCCCGGCATCGGCACGAAATCAGAAGGGTTCGGGCAGGTCTTGGGAATTGCCCTCGCCGATTTCATCGATGGGGACCCCGAGCGCATAGGAAAAATTCCCGTATCGGTGAATGTTCGAACGCATACGCCGTTTACGCAATTTACGTCGAGTCCTTTTGACGCGATCCGCTATATTCTTGCGTTTATCATTGCGGCGGGTTCCGTCATTCTCGGTTTTGTCTACTTCGGCAAAGTTGCTCGAAGCGGCGTTGAGGCCCTTG